>Ga0115550_1001374_pt1 | contig 18251 bp, 16 predicted proteins | sample COGITO_mtgs_1005_FD_87177 | JGI IMG/M metagenome (GOLD analysis project Ga0115550, IMG submission 87177) | Pelagic marine microbial communities from North Sea - COGITO_mtgs_100511 | ecosystem: Environmental > Aquatic > Marine > Epipelagic | place: Germany:Helgoland, sampling site Kabeltonne... | reverse complement strand
CCTTTCAGGATGCCCTGGAAACCACGGATGGTCTCTTTCAGCGGCACGTATTTGCCCGGAGAACCGGTAAACACTTCTGCCACGAAGAACGGCTGGGACAAGAAACGCTCTATCTTACGGGCACGGGCTACGGTCAGTTTGTCTTCTTCTGACAGTTCATCCATACCCAGGATGGCGATGATGTCCTTCAGCTCTTTGTAACGCTGCAGCACTGTCTGAACGCCACGAGCAGTCTCGTAGTGCTCTTTGCCAACTACCAGCGGATCCAGCTGACGGGAGGTGGAGTCCAGCGGGTCAACGGCCGGGTAGATACCCAGTGCCGCGATCTGACGGGACAGAACGACAGTGGCGTCCAGGTGGGCGAAGGTGGTCGCCGGAGACGGGTCGGTCAAGTCATCCGCAGGCACGTAAACGGCCTGGACTGACGTGATGGAACCGGTCCGGGTGGAGGTGATGCGCTCTTGCAGAACACCCATCTCCTCGGCCAGGGTCGGCTGGTAACCTACTGCAGACGGCATACGGCCCAGCAGTGCGGATACCTCTGTGCCCGCGAGCGTGTAACGGTAGATGTTGTCCACGAAGAACAGCACGTCACGACCTTCGTCACGGAACTTCTCGGCCATGGTCAGGCCGGTCAGCGCTACGCGCAGACGGTTTCCGGGCGGCTCGTTCATCTGGCCGTAAACCAGAGATACTTTGTCCAGTACGTTGGACTCCATCATCTCGTGGTAGAAGTCGTTACCCTCACGGGTACGCTCACCCACACCGGCGAACACGGAATAACCGCTGTGTTCGATGGCGATGTTACGGATCAGCTCCATCATGTTGACGGTTTTGCCTACACCGGCACCACCGAACAGACCGACTTTACCACCCTTGGCGAACGGACATACCAGGTCGATAACCTTGATGCCGGTCTCCAGCAGGTCGTTGCTGTTGGACTGATCTTCGTAGCTGGGGGCCGCGCGGTGGATGGACCAACGCTCTTCCTCACCGATCGGACCTTTTTCGTCGATCGGCTCACCCAGTACGTTCATGATCCGACCCAGAGTCGATACACCGACCGGCACCTGGATGGATTTACCGCTATTCATTACTTCCAACCCACGACGCAGACCGTCGGAGGAGCCCATGGTGATGCAACGAACGACGCCGCCACCGATCTGTTGCTGAACTTCCAGCACCAGACCCTGACCTTGACCTTCGCTGACGACCTTGACTGCGTCGTACACCTGGGGCACGGCATCCTGCGGGAACTCGATGTCCACCACAGCGCCGATGATTTGGACGATGAAACCGTTACTCATGTCAAATCCTCTAAACCTTTGATAACCCTTGCCTTACACCGCAGCAGCACCGGATACGATCTCTGTCAGTTCCTGGGTAATACTGGCCTGACGGGCCTTGTTGTACACCAGTTGCAGGTCGTTAATCAGGTTGCCGGCGTTGTCAGTCGCGGCTTGCATGGCAACCATTCGGGCTGCCTGTTCACTTGCCAAGTTTTCTACCACCCCCTGGTATACCTGGGATTCGACATAGCGAATCAGCAGGGTGTCCAGCAGTTGCTTGGGATCCGGCTCATAGATGTAATCCCAGTGGTGTTTCTTGGCGAGCTTGCTGTCTTCAGTTACGGGCAAAGGCAGCAGTTGATCGACCCGTGGTTGCTGCACCATGGTGTTCACGAACTTGTTGTACACCAGATACAGCCTGTCAATCTCACCGTTGTCGTAAGCCTTCAGCATGACCTTGACTGAACCAATCAGGTCATTGACGCTCGGGTTGTCACCCAGTCCTGCGACATGAGCTTGCACCTTGGCGCCGTGCCGTTCAAAGAAGCTGGAGGCCTTGTTGCCGATCAGAGCCAGGTCAACCTTGGCACCTTTCGCGCTCCATTGCTTCATATCATTGAGGGCAGCCTTGAACAGGTTGATGTTCAAACCGCCACACAGGCCACGGTCGGTGGAGACGACTATGTAACCCACTCGCTTGACCTCACGTTCCATGAGGTAGGGGTGCTTGTATTCCAAGTTCCCCTGGGCGATATGGCCGATCACCTTGCGCATGGTTTCAGCGTACGGACGGCTGGCAGACATGCGTTCCTGCGCACGGCGCATTTTGCTTGCTGCCACCATTTCCATAGCGCCGGTGATCTTCTGAGTGTTTTTCACACTCCCGATCTTGTTACGTATCTCTTTTGCGCCGGCCATCTCTTACTCTCCATCAGGTGGCAGCTCGCGCTGCCACACACGCTTACCAGGTCTGGGTTGCCTTGAAGTCATCCAGCAACGCAGTCAGCTTGCCAACGATCGCGTCGTTGTAATCTGCTTTGGCATTGATTTCAGCCATCAGCTCAGCATGCTGGGTATTGGCGTAAGAGAGCAGAGCGGCTTCGAAGTCGACAATCTTGTTCAGTTCGACATCGGAGAGGTAACCCTTCTCGGCGGCGAACAGCACCAGCGACTGCTGGGCCACGCTCATCGGAGAGTATTGCTTCTGCTTCATCAGCTCGGTCACTTTCACACCGTGATCCAGCTGCTTGCGAGTTGCCTCGTCCAGATCAGAAGAGAACTGGGCGAATGCCGCCAGCTCGCGATACTGGGCCAGTGCGGTACGGATACCACCGGACAGCTTCTTGACGATCTTGGTCTGAGCAGCACCGCCCACACGGGATACGGAGATACCCGGGTCAACCGCCGGACGAATACCGGAGTTGAACAGCTGTGACGTCAGGAAGATCTGACCATCGGTGATGGAAATCACGTTGGTTGGTACGAATGCAGACACGTCACCGGCCTGGGTTTCGATGATCGGCAGCGCGGTCAGAGAACCGGTCTGGCCTTTCACGGCACCATTGGTGAACTTCTCTACGTACTCGGCGTTGACGCGAGCAGCACGCTCCAGCAGACGGGAGTGCAGATAGAAAACGTCACCCGGGTAGGCTTCACGTCCTGGCGGACGGCGCAGCAGCAGGGAGATCTGGCGATAAGCTACGGCCTGCTTGGACAGGTCATCATAGATGATCAGCGCGTCTTCACCGCGGTCACGGAAGTACTCACCCATGGAGCAACCGGCATACGGAGCCAGGTATTGCAGGGCGGCAGCTTCGGACGCAGAGGCAACCACCACTATGGTGTTGGCCAGGGCGCCGTGCTCTTCCAGCTTGCGTACCACGTTGGCGATGGTGGAGGCCTTCTGGCCAATCGCAACGTAGACACACTTAATACCGGAGTCTTTCTGGTTGATGATGGTATCGATCGCGATGGCGGTCTTGCCCACCTGACGGTCACCGATGATCAGCTCACGCTGGCCACGACCGATAGGGATCATGGCATCGATGGCTTTCAGACCGGTCTGAACCGGCTGGTCAACGGACTTGCGCTCGATAACGCCCGGGGCGATCACTTCGATCGGCGAGAAGCCGTCGTTTTCGACCGGACCTTTACCGTCGATCGGCTGACCCAGGGTGTTCAGCACCCGGCCCAACAGACCACGACCTACCGGCACTTCCAGAATACGGCCAGTGCCTTTTACTTTCATTCCTTCTGACAGACCGTCATAGGAACCCATGATCACAGCACCAACGGAGTCACGCTCCAGGTTCAATGCCAGAGCGAAGCGGTTGCCCGGCAGCTCGATCATCTCACCTTGCATGGCATCGGCCAGGCCGTGAATACGAATGATACCGTCGCTCACAGAGACGATGGTACCTTCGTTACGCGCTTCACTTTTGACATCAAACTGCGCGATGCGCTGCTTGATAAGCTCGGCGATTTCAGTGGAATTCAGTTGCATGCTCTAATACCCCAATCAAGATTGCAGCGCGTCGGCCATGCGATCCAACTTACCGCGGACAGAGCCGTCGATAACCAGATCACCGGCCTTGATGAGCACCCCGGCCATCAAGGACGCATCCATGCTGCAATTCAGCTTCACTTTGCGCGCGAGACGTTTTTCCAGAGAAGCCTGAATATTGGCTTTCTGCTGGTCGGTCAGTTCGATCGCCGAAATCACGTCAGCCTGAACTTCTTTATCCAGTTCAGCCTTGAACGCGACAAATTCAGCAAGGACCGCCGGCAGCACACCCAAGCGACCATTCTCAGCCATTACCCGGATCAGGTTCTGGCCATGCTCGTCGAGTTGCTCACCGCAGACGCCCACAAACAGGTTTGCGAGCTCTTCGGCAGCCACAGAGCCGTGTACCAGGTTGTGAATGGTCTCGTTCTCCGCTACTTGTGCAGCGAAGCCGAGCATCCCCAGCCACTGGTCAACCGCCTTGTGCTCAACGGCAAACTCGAAAGCAGCCTTGGCGTAGGGGCGAGCGATTGTAGTCAGTTCAGACATAGCCCCGTTCCCGTTACAGTTCTGCTACCAGTTTGTCGACGATGTCGCTGTTGGCAGCCTGGTCGATGTGGCGCGCCAGGATCTTCTCTGCGCCCGCAATGGCAAGAGCAGCAACCTGCTTGCGCAGTTCTTCTTTGGCGCGATGACGTTCAGCGTCGATCTCGGCACGGCCCTGAGCCAGGATTTTTTCCCGCTCAGTGTGTGCTCCAACAGCCGCCTCATCAATGATCTGGGCTTTACGTTTGTTAGCCTGTTCAATGATTTGTGCGGCCTGGAGCTTGGCTTCTTTCAGCTGATCGGTGGCGTTGGCCTTGGCCAAATCCAGATCTTTCTTGGCGCGTTCTGCGGAAGAGAGACCATCAGCGATAGCTTTCTGACGAGCCTCGATGGCTGCCATCAGGGGCGGCCATACAAACTTCATGCAGCACCAGACAAAAATGATGAAAGCAAGTGTCTGACCGAGGAGGGTGGCATTGATACTCACAACCAAGACCTCTCTATATGAAATTTAAAAAGAAAGTGATAACAACAGCATCACTTATCAGGCTGCAACCCCGAAAATCAGGTACAGAGCCATACCGACCACGATCATCGGGATTGCGTCGACCAGACCCATTACGATGAAGAAGTTGGTACGCAGGATAGGCATCAGGTCAGGCTGACGAGCAGCACCTTCCAGGAACTTGCCACCCAGCAGAGAGATACCGATAGCGGCACCGACAGCGGCCATACCCAGCATGATTGCAGCGGCGAAGTAAATCATTTCCATCTTTATATTCTCCAAACAGAGCTAGTAAACGTAACAGGATTAATGGTCTTCACTGGCCATCGACAAATAGACAATGGTCAACACCATGAAGATAAAGGCTTGCAGAGTAATTACCAGAATGTGGAACAGCGCCCAAGGCACGCTAAGCAGCCATTGGGACCACCACGGTAGCAGACCGGCGATCAGGATAAATACCAGTTCACCGGCATACATGTTACCGAACAGACGCAGACCCAGAGAGATGGGTTTGGACAGCAGGGTAACCAACTCCAACGCGAGGTTAACAGGGATCAATGCCCAGTGATTGAAAGGGTTGAGGGTCAACTCTTTCACAAAGCCCGAGACACCTTTCATCTTGATACTGTAAATGATGATTAAGGCGAAGACTCCCAGAGCCATGGACATGGTGATGTTAACATCGGCGGAAGGAACTACTCGCAAGTAGGGGATGCCCAGCACTTGTGCCGTGTAGGGCAGGTAGTCAACCGGGATGAGGTCCATCAGGTTCATCAGGAAAACCCAGATGAACACGGTCAGCGCCAGCGGAGCGATCAGCTTGCTCTTACCGTGGAAGATACCCTTGACGGTGTCATCCACAAACTCGACAACCATTTCTACAAAACACTGAAGCTTGCCCGGAACACCGCTGGTCGCAGTCGCGGCCACCTTGCGGAATATCCAGATAAACAGAGCGCCGAGGATAACGGAAAATATCATGGAGTCGATATTTACCGTCCAGAACCCCGAACCCACTTGCAGATGGTGCAGGTGGTGGGAGATGTATCCCTGAGTAGTCAGGGCTTCTCCGGTTGCAGCCATGAGTTTTCCTAGTAGCGGTTATTGAGAACGATCGTGATGACCCATTGGAAAAACAGGGAGAGCGCATAAGTGACATAAAGGGGGATATGTTCCACCTCGACGTACAGGAGCACTGTCACGAAGAGTGCGACAGTACTTACCAGCTTGATCCCTGCTCCAACACAAAAATCCCACAACACCCAGCCCGCACTCCCGGGGCCAAGCTTCCGGCTCAACGTAAACAGACTGAACAGGAGTTGTGGAATCAGATATACGCCTCCCCCATAGAGGGAGGCGTATCCAGCCGGAATGCCTCTTAGATGAGCCCAAGTGGCACTCACAGCCAGGATCAGGGTAAGTTGGCAAGCAAGTATAGCCAAGGCCAGTGTCAAACCTTTCCAGGCTAATTTCTGCTCCACCAAATGCCCCCTGAACATTACAGAACTGTAAAAATCGACATGTTGGCACGCACGAATTTACAGCCCCAAAAGCCGGTCAAATTATACCCTTGAAGGCGGTGATTGCAATATGACAAAAACCCTTAATTTTTGCGGCTTTCCGCACAGAATTAAGGTTATGTTCATATCAAAAGGAATGGATGTTTTATTACTACAAAAAGCGTAAAAATCACGATTCCGACAGGCCAAAATAGCCCAAAATACGGTCCAAGTCGGTTAAATCCCCGTAACTTATTACTAACTTTCCGCTATCTTGCTTGCCAACCTGTAACTGAACCTGATTGCCAATTTTTTCCGACAGCTGACGCTCGAGATAACCAAACTGTGGATCGCGCACGGGTTCAACCTTGGCTTTTGCCGGTTCCAGCGCTTTTTGCACCAGTTTCTCGGTATCTCGCACTGTCAGCCCCTTCTGCGCGACCAGCTTGGCCAGTTCGGACTGGGCCTGACCACTCAGGGCCAGCAGGGCACGGGCGTGGCCCATGTCGAGATCGCCGTGCTCGACGAAGCGCTTCACGTCATCGTTGAGCTGGTTGAGGCGCAACAGGTTGGTGACTGTGGTGCGGGACTTGCCCACCGCCTCGGCCACCTGCTGGTGGGTCAGTTCGAACTCGGTCAGCAGCCGCTGCAGGGCAACCGCCTCCTCAATGGCATTGAGATCTTCGCGCTGGATGTTCTCGATCAGTGCGATGGCGACGGCGGCCTCGTCAGGCACATCCTTGACGATGCAGGGCACAACGTCGAGGCGGGCCAGTTGGGAAGCTCGCCAGCGCCGCTCACCGGCAATGATTTCGAAGGATTGCTCGCCGAGGGGGCGCACCACGATCGGCTGGATCACGCCCTGGGCGCGAATGGAATTGGCCAGATCCTCCAGCGCATCCTGCGACATATCCTTGCGCGGCTGGTACTTGCCGGACTGCAGCCACTCCACCGGCAGCCTGCGCAGCTCCCCCTGATTGGTGGGGGCCATGGCCTCTTCGGTACGCTGGTCGCTCATCACCTGTTTCTGGCGCGCGGCCGTGCTGGTGCTGAGCAGGGCGTCCAGCCCCTTGCCCAGCCCACGTTTTTTCGGCGTCATATGCTCTCTCGGTCTGCGATGGTCACCGGACGTTCCTGCTCCTGGCGGCGCAGCATTTCGCCCGCCAGCGCCAGATAGGCCTTGGCGCCCACCGATGATTTGTCATAGTGCATGGCCGGGGCTCCGAAACTCGGGGCCTCAGCCAGTCTTACGTTGCGGGGGATGATGGTGCGATAGACCTTGTCCCCGAAATGCTGTTTCAGCTGATCGGACACATCATTGGCCAGCCGGTTGCGGTGATCGAACATGGTGCGCAGCACCCCTTCGATCTTCAGCTCCGGATTGACCACGGCTGCCAGCTTGCTGATGGTGTCCACCAAAGCGGTGAGCCCTTCCAGTGCATAGTATTCGCACTGCATGGGCACCAGCACGGAATCGGCGGCGGCCATGGCGTTCACGGTCAGCATGTTGAGAGAAGGCGGGCAGTCGATGAAGATGTAGTCGTATTTGTCCCGTACCGAGGCAATGGCGTTGCGCAGTCGGATCTCGCGGGCGAAGAATTCCATCAGACGGATTTCGGCCGCGGTCACGTCGGCATTGGCGGCGATCAGGTGATAGCCCCCCGAGGTTTCGGGGATGATCACTTCAGCGATGGGGGCATCTTCGATCAGCAGCTCGTAGGCGGTGCGCTCGACTTCGTATTTGTCGACGCCGCTGCCCATGGTGGCATTGCCCTGGGGATCCAGATCGATCACCAGCACCTTGCGCCGGGTAGCGGCCAGGGAGGCGGCCAGATTCACACAGGTGGTGGTTTTACCCACTCCACCCTTCTGGTTGGCTATGGCGATGACTTTTCCCACACTATCCCCTAAATGAAACTGCGACCCTATTCGGGCTGGATATGTTTGAATTCCAGCAGATGACGTTCGCCTTCCAGTTCCGGTACCCGCAATTCATGACAGGCTACCAGACGGATATTGGCAGGCAACTGGGCCAGCTCCTGCTCGGGATATTGCCCCTTGAGCGCCAGGAAGCTGCCCTGTTCGGACGGCAGATGGTGACACCAGCTCAGCATGTCCTCCAGCGAGGCAAAGGCCCGACTGAGCACACAATCAAACCCCACGTCAGGCTGATACTCTTCCACCCGGGATTTGACTGGCGTCACATTGGTCAGGCCCAGCTCCTGGATCACCTGGCGGATAAAGTTGATCCGCTTGCCCAGACTGTCGAGCAGCACGAACTGCTTGTCAGGATTGATGATGGCCAGCGGCAAGCCAGGCAGCCCAGGACCTGTCCCCACATCGATGAAGCGCTCACCGTGCAGGTGAGGGCTCACCACCAGGCTGTCGAGGATATGCTTGACCAGCATGGCGTCGGGATCACGCACCGAGGTGAGATTGTAAGCCTTGTTCCACTTGTGCAGCAACTCGACAAGCTGAACCAACTGGGTCTTTTGGGTATCGGTGATAACAATACCGGCCTGCATGAGCAGGCCGTTCAATCTTTGCAGCATGGAGATCCTCAGGCGGTTTTACGCAGCAGGCCGTGTTTTTTCAGGTGAACCAGCAGGATGGAGATGGCCGCCGGTGTGATACCGGAGATGCGGGAAGCCTGACCAATGGTCTCGGGCTTGGCATCGTTGAGCTTGGCGATCACCTCGTTGGAGAGACCGTTGACGTCGCGGTAGTTCATGTCCAGCGGCAAGAGCGTGTTCTCATTGCGCAACTGCTTCTCCACCTCGTCGTACTGACGCTCGATGTAGCCGGCGTACTTGATCTGGATCTCCACCTGATCGGCGGCGGCGTGATCGCTCAGCGCCGGACCAACCCCTTCGATGGCCATCAGCGCATCGTAGGTCACTTCGGGGCGACGCAGCAGCTCTTCCAGGTTCTGCTCACGGGTCAACGGCGTGTTGACCAGGGCGTTGACCGCTTCCAGTGACGGATGTTGCGGGTGGATCCAGGTCGAACGCATGCGCTGACGCTCCAGCTCCACCTGTTCCATCTTGATATTGAACTTGCCCCAGCGCTCGTCATCCACCAGACCCAGCTCGCGGCCAATGGCGGTCAGGCGCAGGTCGGCGTTGTCTTCCCGCAGCAGCAGGCGATATTCGGCGCGGCTGGTGAACATGCGGTAAGGCTCGCGGGTCCCCAGAGTGGAGAGATCGTCCATCATCACGCCCATGTAGGCCTGATCCCGGCGGGGATGCCAGGGATCCTTGTCCTGGGCACGCAGACCCGCATTCAAACCGGCCATCAGGCCCTGGGCCGCGGCTTCTTCGTAGCCAGTAGTACCGTTGATCTGGCCAGCGAAGAACAGGTTGCCGATGCACTTGCTCTCCATGTTGGCCTTGAGATCCCGGGGATCGAAGAAGTCATATTCGATGGCATAGCCGGGGCGGGTGATGTGGGCATTTTCGAAACCACGAATGGAACGCACTATCTGCACCTGCACATCGAATGGCAGGCTGGTGGAGATCCCGTTCGGATAGAGTTCGTGGGTGGTCAGGCCTTCCGGCTCGACAAAAATCTGGTGGGCCGTCTTGTCCGCGAAGCGAGTGATCTTGTCCTCGATCGACGGGCAGTAACGGGGGCCAATTCCTTCGATCACCCCGGCGTACATGGGGCTGCGATCCAGGTTGTTGCGGATCACATCGTGGGTGCGCTCGTTGGTATGGGTGACGTAGCAGGGCACCTGGCGTGGGTGCTGGCTGGCATCGCCGATAAACGAGAAGACAGGGCGCGGATCATCGCCGTACTGCGCCTGCATCACTGAGAGATCGACGCTGCGGGCGTCGATCCGTGGCGGCGTCCCGGTTTTGAGACGATCGATGCGCAGCGGCATCTCGCGCAGCCGCTGAGCCAGGGCGATCGAGGGAGGATCCCCGGCGCGGCCGCCCTTGTAGTTTTCCATCCCGATGTGGATCAAGCCGTTCAGGAAGGTCCCGACCGTCAGCACGACGGTCTTGCCACTGATGCGGATCCCGCTCTGGGTGACGACACCGGCAACACGATCCCCGTCCATGATCAGATCATCACAGGCCTGCTGGAAGATCTTCAGGTTGGGATAGTTCTCCAGCATCTGGCGAACAACGGCTTTGTAGAGCAGTCGATCCGCCTGAGCACGGGTAGCTCGTACCGCTGGCCCCTTGGAGGAGTTGAGGGTACGGAACTGGATCCCGGCAAGATCTGTGGCTCGCGCCATGATCCCGCCGAGGGCGTCAACTTCCTTGACCAGGTGTCCCTTGCCGATCCCGCCGATCGCCGGATTACAGGACATGTGTCCCAGCGTATCGATGTTGTGGGTCAGTAACAGGGTATTCAGGCCCATACGGGCTGCCGCTGTTGCTGCTTCGGTTCCTGCATGACCGCCACCAACGACGATCACATCAAATTGTTCATGGTATTGCATTGGGGATCACCTTGATCTGCACGTCTGAAGATCGTTGATTGCCTGGGCTGAGGGGCTGAACATTCTATCTGTTTCGCGCCCTGAGGGGAACGTCTACTTAACGTTCAGAATGAAGGGAGGATCTACTTAATAGATCTTAAGGATCTTTAGATCGATCTTTTATTGGATCTTTTATTAGGATCCGCCTTTTCTGTTGATAAGCACTTTTTGATCATAAAGATCATCGTGTTAAAGACGATCCTAGCTTGTGGAAAAGCTTGGATCCTGGGGCCGTGAACCAGGGTATAACCAGTGCTTTTATACACAGACGGCTAGCGGGTTGGATCTCATACATGGATAACTATAGGTTTTGCAGAGGTTTACACGGTAGTTATGCACATTACCCCTGGGCATTGTGGGTAACCGTGTAGAAAAAGTCGTCAGGATCAATCTGTTAATAACTTGGTGGATAGCGATCTGGGGATAAACGGGGAGATCAAGGCTTTTTTACCGGATCTCCCACCTCCTGATCAGGCGATCATCTGCATCCAGCCCTGGATCCAGGCCTCAGCGGCATCTTCAGGGATCTCATGCTGGGTCACATCTATGTCGAGACGATCCCCGATCCGGCTGGCGCCACATTCGCTCAGCAGCCGATCCAGCGTCTTGCCGCCCTGGCAGAAGGTGTCATAACTGCTGTCGCCGAGGGCGATCACGCCATATTTCAAGGCATTAAGATCCGGATGCTGCTCGGCAAGATCCTTGGCGAAGGGTTGCAGATTGTCGGGCACATCACCGGCACCGTGGGTGGAGGTGACCACCAGCAGTATGGCGTCCGGCTCGGCCAGCACCTCGGCCAGGCTGGCTGGATTGTGGATCTCGGCCTGATGGCCCGCCAGTTCCAGCAGGTTGGCGACGTGGTCTGCGACATATTCGGCGGCGCCCAGCATGGAGCCGACGACGAGATTGAGTTTGGCCATGGAATGGATCCTGAGTTCAGACAAAGAAACGGAAAGCCGAATTCTACCGCCAAAGGGTGTGGATAAATATGGATAAAGCTTGGGGATAATGGATCCTCTTTTCTTTTCCTGTATAAGGCAGGATCCCCCGTTTTTCGTCTGCCCCGGATCTTTTCCTCGGAAATGCCCCTGTCTGATCCCTCCTTTTTCTGCCCGACAGCTGCTGCTTTGATACGTTAGATAACAATGCAGATGCAAATGATTAGCAATTATTGAATCGATTCGATCATGGCTCCTGTAGTAGCATTGCGCTGCTTTATTCGCCTGAGGAACCGGGCAGACCAGCTTGATCGGTCACCAATAATAAGAAACCAGAAACAACTCATTGATATTTGAGACACTTATATGATTGCGCAAAAAAACACCCTGACCGCAGCGATGCGAAAGAGAGGGGCACAGCAACTGCTGCCGCTCTCCTGCCTGCTGGCAAGCCTGCCAGTACTGGCCGAACAACCGAAAGAGTTGCCAAAAGCCAGCGAAACCATGGTGGTGACAGGTACTGCCATGAAGGTGGAAGTGCCGATGGCCGAGACGCCAAGGGCCGTCTCAATGGTCAATCGTGAGGAGCTGGATCAGCACGCCGTGCTGAAACTGGACGAAGCGCTGCGCTACCGCTCCGGTGTGCTCTCCCAATCCTATGGATCCGACAACGATGCTGACTGGTTCAAGGTGCGTGGCTTCGATGCCGCCTCCTATCTGGATGGCAATCGCCTGTTCAGCACCGGCTACTATGTGTGGACGCCAGAGCCGTTCGGTCTGGAAAGCGTGGAAGTGCTGAAAGGGCCCGCCTCGATCCTCTACGGCGAGGCGCCTCCCGGCGGCGTGATCAATGCCATCAGCAAGCGGCCGACTGCCACCCCGCAGGGGCTGCTGGATCTGCAGATGGGCAGCCGGGATCTTCGCCAGGTCGGGGTGGATGTCTCGGATGCATTGACCGACAACAGTCGCTACCGTCTGGTCGCCCTCTACAGCGAGCGTGACGGCGTGCTGAACGATACCTATAACGATAGGGTTTATCTGGCGCCAAGCGTCACCCTGGATATCTCGGATCGTACCAGCCTGACCCTGCTGGCCAGTTTCAAGCATGACGAAGGTGTGCCGACCAACGGCTTCTTCCCTGTCTATGGCACTCTCAATACCAGCGGTGGCCAGATTGCTCCCTCCACCAACCTGAGCCAGCCGGATTACGATCGCAATCGCAACACCCAGATCTCTGCCGGTTACGAGCTGGCCCACCAGCTCAACCAGACCTGGGAGTTCAAGCAGAACGTACGCTTCAACTACAACGATCTGCTGCTGCGCCAGACCTATATAGCTTCCTTTTACGACCCGTCTACCACCATGGTCGATCGTGGCCTTGTCTACCGTGATGGCAATACCAAGAGTGTCACCATGGATAACCAGATGGTGGGCTACTGGAACACGGACAGTACTGAACAGACTTTGCTACTGGGTATTGATTTACAACGCCATATCAATGAAGGCATGGAGAAAGATCATTGGGATGGTATGGGGATCATCGACACCCAGCATCCTGATTACGGTAGCTTCCCTGGTTTTGACGAGTCCACCGCCACCCATCAGAAGAGCACCAAGGGCCAGAGCGGCCTCTATGCCCAGCACCAGGTTCGCTGGGATGATCGCTGGTTGCTGACCGGCGGCGGCCGCTTCGACTATGTGGAGACCCACAACATCAGCGAAGCCAAGGGCAAGAACGAGAAGCAGTATGATCACGAGCTCTCCCTCTCCGGCAGCCTGATGTACCTGGCCGACAACGGTCTCTCTCCTTATATTGCCTACGCCGAGTCGTTCGAGGTGTTGCCGGGGATAGATCCCAACACCAGCGAGTCCTACAAGCCGCTCAAGGGCACCCTGTATGAGACAGGTGTCAAGTACGCGCCGAGCTTCCTCGATGGCTATATCAACCTGGCGCTGTTCGATCTGGAGCAGACCAACTCGCTGGTCTCCACCGGTTCAGGCCAGCAGACCCAGGCCGGCGAAGTGACCTCCCGGGGTGTCGAGCTGGAAGGCAGCGTGCAGGCCACAGAGGCGCTGCGTCTTACAGCTGCTTATACCTACACGGATGTCAAGACCAACGACACCGGCAAGGGTGATCGCCGTGCCAGCCTGATCCCGCGCCACCAGGCCTCCTTCTGGGGCAACTACAAGGTGCAGCAGGGGCCGGTTTCCGGTCTGGAACTGGGATCGGGCGTGCGTTATGTCGGATCAAGTGTTGGTACGGCAATGGATAAAGCCTATAACCAGTACTATGGCGCTTTAGAAGTGCCAGCCCATACCGTATGGGATGCGATGATCGGGTATGACTTTGCCAAGAACTGGCGAGCCCAGCTCAACGTCAACAACCTGCTGGGTGAAACCTACGTGGCCAGTTGTGACTACTACTGCTACTACGGCGAGCCGCGCAGCGTGGTGGGCAGCATCAACTACCGCTGGTAACAGAGGTCGGGCGGGAGTCGTGACTTCCGCCCTTTTTTCCCCGCATACAGGCCCGTCATGGAACTCTTGTCTCTGGTTTACCGCCAATATCGTTGGCCCTTCATCGCCATTACTCTGCTCAGCCTGCTTAGCGCAGTGAGCGGGATCGGCGTCATTGCCTTTATCAATCAATCTCTTGTCGAATCCGTCGGCGATCCGCTGCCGGTACTTGGCCAACTGCTTGGCCTGATCCTGTTGCTGCTGGTGATCACACTCGGATCTCAATTGGCCCTGACCACACTCGGTCATCATTTCGTCTACCGGTTGCGGGGCCGTCTGCTCAAGCAACTGCTGGATACCGATGTCGCCCGCATTCGCCAGCTTGGCCAGGGGCCGCTCTTGGCATCCCTCTCTAGCGATATAGGCCAGATCACCATCGCCTTCGTGCGCCTGCCCGAGCTGGTGCAGGGGCTGGTGCTCACTGTTGGTTCGGCCCTCTATCTCGGCTGGCTGTCACCGGCCCTGCTCGGCGTCACAGCACTCTGGGTCACCGTCACCATGGTGGTGGGCTGGCTGCTGGTGAACCGCGTCTATCACCACCTGTCCCAGATGCGTCAGGCCGAGGACAGGCTCTACCAGAACTATCAGGCCATCATAGCCGGCAGCAAGGAGCTGGCGCTCAATCGCGAGCGGGCCCATTTCGTCTACCACCAGCTCTATGAGCAGAACGCCCGTGACTATCGCCAGCAGATCATCCGTGCCGACACCTATCACCTGAGCGCGGTGAACTGGTCGAATATCATGATGCTGGGAGCCATAGGCCTGGTCTTCTTCCTGGCCAATGGCCTCGGCTGGGCCAACACCAATGTGGCCGCCACCTTTGCCCTGACTCTGCTGTTCCTGCGCACTCCGCTGTTGCAGGGGATAGGCGCCTTGCCGACCCTGCTTTCCGCCCAGGTAGCGTTCGACAAGATAGCCGCACTGGCGCTGGCCGAGCCGGATCCCGACTTCCCGCTGCCACCGGCACCCCGTGCCTGGCAACGCATCCAGCTGGAGCAGGTGAGCTTTCACTATCAGGGGGAGGGTGGCTTCGCGGTGGGCCCCATCAATCTCACCATTGAGAAGGGGGAGCAGGTCTTCATCATAGGTGGCAACGGCTCCGGCAAATCGACCCTGGCCATGCTGCTGACCGGCCTCTATCAGCCGGTGTCGGGCCGGATCCTGCTGGATGGTGAACCCATAACGGATCGCAACGCCTATCTGGCGCTCTTCTCCGCCATCTTCACCGACTATCACCTGTTCCAGCATCTGCTGGGGCCCGAGCCCAAGGCCGAGCTGGTCGCCGAGTGGCTGGAGCGGTTGCAGATGGGCAGCAAGCTCGCCATAGAGGACAACTTTATCGCCGATATCGATCTCTCCCAGGGGCAGCGCAAGCGGGTCGCTCTGCTGCTGGCACTGGCCGAGCAGCGTGAGGTGATGCTGTTTGATGAATGGGCCGCGGATCAGGATCCCCAGTTCCGTCGCATCTTCTATCAGCTGCTGCTGCCGCGCCTCAAGGCGATGGGCAAGACGGTGATCGCCATCAGCCACGACGATCACTACTTCTCCCTGGCCGACCGCTTGCTGGAGATGCGTCAGGGCCAGCTCACCGAACTGACCGGTGAACGGCGCGAGCAGGTTAGCCGGGATGCCGTCGCCCATCTGGATTGCGAGGTGCCGGCTTGATGCCGGCACCGATGAGACTGGCATCAGGCCAGCACAGGAACAGCTTATGTTTGAGATGAAAGCCGCCAGCTTCGCGGTAAACGACCGCAAGCTGCTGCACCCCACTGACCTGCGTTTCGAGCAGGGACAGGTCTATGGCCTCATCGGCCACAACGGCTCGGGCAAATCCACCCTGCTCAAGCTGCTGGCGCGCCAGCAGCCCCTGAGTGAGGGCGAGATCCTGTTCGATGACAAGCCGCTGACCGATTGGGGCAACCGGGAGTTCGCCCGTCAGGTGGCCTATCTGCCCCAGCATCTGCCGAGTGCCGAGAACCTGCTCGGCCGTGAGCTGGTGGAGATGGGGCGCTATCCCTGGCGCGGCCTGCTTGGCCGGATGGGAGCAGAGGATCAGCGTCAGGTCGACAGGGCCATTGCTCTCACCCATACCGAAGGTTTTGCCGATCGGCTGGTGGATACCCTCTCCGGCGGCGAGCGGGGCAGGGTATGGCTGGCCATGCTGCTGGCCCAGGAGAGCCGCTTCATCCTGCTCGACGAGCCGCTGGCCGCGCTGGACGTGGCCCATCAGGTGGAGGTGCTGACTTTGGTCAGGCAGCTCAGCCGTCAGCTCAACCTCGGCGTCATCATTGTCATCCACGACATCAACATGGCCTCCCGCTTCTGCGATCAGCTGGTGGCGCTGCACTCGGGTCGTCTGCTTACCCATGGCAAGCCAGAGCGGATCATGACCAGCGAGACCCTGCACGCCATCTATGGCATTCCGATGGAGGTCATGCGCCACCCGGCCCATGCCCATGCCATCGCCATCGTCTAGCCGGGGGTCTGCATGTTGAATCGTTTACTGAAGCGCTCAGTTTGTCTCCTTGGTTTGCTGCTGCCACTGGCCTTGCAGGCCGAGCCTGCGTCCACTGCCACTGGTGCTGCTGTGCCCCGTATTGCCACCCTGGACTGGACCATAGCCGAAACCCTGCTGGTGCTGGGGGTGACCCCGCTGGCGGTGGGGGATGTCAGCGCCTACCGCGCCTGGGTCGGCGAGCCGCTGCTGCCGGCCGATGTGGTGGATATAGGCCTGCGGGCTCAGCCCAATCGCGAGCTGCTGGCCGAGTTGAAACCCGATCGCATCCTCATCTCCCCGCTGGCGGCGCAGCTGGCACCGACCCTGTCCCGCATCGCCCCCGTGCAGTCCATCGCCCTCTATGATCCACAAACTGATCTGTGGCAGCGGCTCCATGCGGCGACCCTGACCATAGCGGCGCTGGTGAACAAAACGGCCGAGGCGAACGAGCTGCTGACCGATTTGAATCGGGATCTCGAGCAGATGAAACAGACCCTGCCGGCGGAGCTGCCGCCCCTGCTGGTGGTGCAGTTCATCGATGAGCGCCATGTGCGGGTGTTCGGCCGCCACAGCCTGTTCGAGGCCGTGATGCAGCGACTCGGCCTGCGTAATGCCTGGCAGGGGGAGACCAATGCCTGGGGCTTCTCGGTGGCCAGCATAGAGCAGTTCATGGCGCTGCCAGCCGCGCGGCTGGTGGTGGTGGATCCCATCCCAGTCGGGGTGAGCGAGCGGCTGCAGGAGCCCGGTCTGTGGCAGCATTTGCCGCTGGTGCAACAGGCTCCGGTATTGCATCTGCCCGCAGTCTGGAGCTTCGGTGGCGTGCTCGCCGCCCGTCGCTTCGCCACCTTGCTCAGCGAGGCATTGCAGAAGGATGCCAGGGGAGATCGCCAATGAAACATTTATTTCCATCCCCGTTGCAGCGACCGACCTTGATCCTGCTGGGGCTGACCCTTTCGCTCGCTTGCTGGGAGCTGGCCCGCCAGTTGCCGGGCGTGCTCTGGTGGCAGACCCTCTTTTCGCCCAATCTGGATGATGCCCGTCAAGCCGTGGTCCATTTCAGCTGGTTGCCCCGCTTGACGGTGACCCTGCTGGCCGGGGCCGCCCTCGGTCTGGCCGGTACCCTGATGCAGCAGGTGCTGCGCAACCCGCTTGCCTCGCCGACCACCTTGGGGGTGGCCTCCGGCGCCCAGCTGGCGTTGATGATGGTGACCCTGTTTGCTCCCTCCTGGTTGCTGCTGGGGCGGGAGTGGATCGCCATGGCCGGTGGCAGCCTCGCCATGGCGCTGGTGTTTGCCCTGGCCTGGCGTCGTCAGCTCAATCCCATCGTCATCGTCTTCGCGGGGCTGGTGGTCAACCTCTATCTGGCGGCCATCAGCATGGGGCTGCTGCTGTTTTTTCAGGAGGAGTTGAAAGGCTTGCTGGTGTGGGGCAGCGGGTCTCTGGCCCAGAACAGCTGGAGTGGCGT
>Ga0115550_1001363_pt1 | contig 18349 bp, 14 predicted proteins | sample COGITO_mtgs_1005_FD_87177 | JGI IMG/M metagenome (GOLD analysis project Ga0115550, IMG submission 87177) | Pelagic marine microbial communities from North Sea - COGITO_mtgs_100511 | ecosystem: Environmental > Aquatic > Marine > Epipelagic | place: Germany:Helgoland, sampling site Kabeltonne... | reverse complement strand
TCGGCGCTGGCGGCGCGCAGCTTTTCGATGGAGCCGAAATGGATTAGAAGTTGCTGTTTTCGTTTCGTGCCTAGGCCTTTGAAATCGTCGAGGATGGATTCACGTAGGCGCTTGCTACGCAGTTCGGCGTTGAAACTGTTGGCGAAATGATGGGCCTCATCGCGGATGTGTTGGAGCAGCCGCAGCGCTGGATCGTGGTGGGGTAGGTTGAGCGCCTCGCGCCCATCGCAAAAGATCACGGTCTCGTTTTTCTTGGCCAGGCCGATCAGCTCGGGCGGCTCCAGTCCCTGTCCCAGGAAGGCTTTGAGCGCTGAGGCGACTTGTCCGGCACCCCCGTCGATTACGATGAGGTCAGGAAAAGGTTTGCCCTCGTCTGCAAGTCGGCGGTAGCGGCGGCCGACCACCTCTTCCATCGCTCGAAAGTCGTCGTTACCAACAAAACTTTTGATCTTGAAGCGGCGGTAGCTCTTGCGGTCAGGATAGCCGTCTTTGAAGGCCACCATCGAGGCGACACAGAAGCTGCCCGAGATGTGTGAGATGTCGAAACATTCCATCCGGCGTGGCTCTTGAGTCAGGCCGAGCTTGGCCTGTAGTCGTTTGACGACTTGACGGTGGTTATGAGTGCCGACGAGGTTGCGTTCGAACTTCCGCGTGCGGCTGGCCGTGCGCTCGAGGGCGTTGATTCGGTCGCGCAGGGTGGCAGCCTCCTCGTAGCGCCGGCCTTCGGCGGCCGCTTTCATCTCGGTCTTGAGCTCAGCCAGCCACTCGCGGGCTTTGCCCTCGAGGAATTCGCAGGCCGCTTGGAGGCGTTCGGTGTATGCTTCGGCGGTGATCTCGTTGTCGTGCTCGTAGATCTCGGCGCGGGCGTCGTCGTAGAGGCGCCAGCGACCGTCCTCGAGTTCCACGGGGGCGGCGTCACTGAGCAAGATACCGAAGCGGCGGCGGAGCTCGGCCAGAGTTTTGCGAAGGTGGCCGGAATGGGCGAATGGCCCATAGTAGCGCGAGTTGCTGTCGGTGCGGTTGCGGGTGAGCCGGAAGCGGGGGAGCGCTTCGCGAGGGTCCACGCGGACAAGGAGGAAGCGCTTGTCGTCCGTGAAGTCTGTGTTGTAGCGCGGCTTGAATTTTTTGATCAGCTGCCCCTCCAAGAGGAGCGCCTCGGCCTCTGACTTGACGATGATAATTTCGAAGTCGTGGATCAAATCTAGCATCGCGCGCACCTTCGGCTGGGCGACAGCCATTTTGCGCGAGGCTTGGAAGTAGGTGCTGACACGCTTCTTCAGATCCTTGGCTTTACCCACATAGATGATCTGCCCGAGTCGGTCCTTCATTTGATAGACGCCCGGTTTATGGGGCAAGCGGCGGACTTTTTCTTTGAGCTGAGTTTTTACTGCTTCGGGCATGGGTCTAAATACTATTGTAGGTTGCAGTTCTTTATAAGCTGCTCTCACTTAGGTAATTTACTATGTCTAAAACGCCAATTGTCGAAGTTATCAACTTTGGAGATGAATTGCTCGTCGGTATTCGAGAAAACTCTCATCTCACCTACCTCGGTGCGCAACTCGCCCGCTTCGGCCTGCCCATCCAGCGCAGCCGCGTGATCACGGATGAGGCGATCGAGATTAAACGAGCCTTCCTCGACGCATGGGAGCATTCCGACATCGTCATTACGACGGGCGGGCTCGGTCCTACCGCTGACGACATGACACGCGAAAATATAGCGGCGGCCCTCGGCGCGGAGCTTGTCTTTGAGCCTGCGATCGAGGCGCAGATTGAGGCACGTTTCAAGGCGCTCGGACGCCCCATGGCAGCGCACCACCGGAAGCAGTGCTACCGCTTCATCGATGGCAAAGTGCTCCAGAACGAACGAGGCACTGCTCCTGGGCTCGCCTACCAGTGCAAGAGCAAAACCCTCATTATGCTACCCGGGCCGACCCATGAGCTGACTCCGATGTTCGAGAAGCAAGCTATCCCTTTCCTACAGTCGCTGGGCGCTCTTAGTGAGGAAGAGGCTTACTTACAGATTCGCACCTGCGGTTCGGGCGAGTCGACCGTCGAGGAGACGATGCAGCCTCTTGTTCAGTCACACCCTGATCTGACAGTGGCCTATTGCGTGCACTACGGCATTGTCGATGTGCGTCTCAGCTCGCGCGACCGGCGCCTTGACATGGAGCAGATCAAAGCAATCGGTCAGGAAGCGCGAGAGTTGCTCGGTGAGGATTTCGTCTGTTTTGGTGATTGCTCGCTGGCTAAAGTCGTATTGCACGAGTTGCGCGCACTCGACCGCAGCTTGGCGATCGCCGAGTCCTGTACGGGGGGCTTACTCTGCGATGCCTTTACCAACCTCGCTGGTGCGTCCAAAGTCTTTGTCGGGGGTGTCGTTTGCTACTCCAACGATGTCAAAGTTTCCAAAGTCGGCGTGCCCGAGTCGATCATCGAACAACACGGTGCCGTCAGTGCGGAGTGTGCGATCGCCATGGCTTCCGGCATCGCTGAAAATCTCTGCTCCGACTACGGCCTCAGTGTGACGGGCTTCGCCGGCCCTGACGGCGGTGATGAGAAAAACCCGGTTGGCACGATTCATCTAGGCTACCATTCACCCGTGGGCGTCTGGTGCAAAACGGTGCGCTACACCGGCGGCCGACTTGACGTCAAAGCCCGTGCCGTCCACGCTGCGCTCGACTGGATGCGCCGTAAATTGCGCAAATACAAGGTCGAGGAATTCCTTAGCTGTGGCGAGCGGGATTAAGCAAGTAGCGGCATTCTTAGCGCTTCCGCCTTGCCCTCTTCAGAGGAGGCCCCGAGACTGTTGGCTTACATGTCAGCGAAACCATTTACATTTATCTGCGGGGACGACGATTACCTAGTTTCGGAAAAGGGGAGGGCGTGGTTCGCCGAGCAGACAAAAGACCTGATGGACGACCTTTCAAAGGAGGTTGTGGACGGGCGCGCCGCGAATGTCGCAGAGGTCGAAGACGCGATTAACCGCTTTACCAGTGCGGCGCAGACGCTCTCTCTCTTTGGTGAGCGCAAGGTGGTCTGGTTGAAGGATGTTAATTTCCTCGCAGACAGCCCAACAGGCCGTGCTCAGGGGACACTTGACCTGTTGGACAACTTGAAAGCCGTCCTCGAAAAGCTCGATGCCGATTCGGTCGGGGTGCTCATGACCGCGCAGCCGGTGGACAAACGCCGTAGCTTTTTCAAATGGTGTCAGAAGGCTTCCGACTTTACCGCGCTGGCCGCAGGCAAAGATGCCGCAGAGACCTGCGCGGCGCTCATTGCTGAAGAGTGCGAAAAGGCGGGGACGGTGATGACGCGCGATGCCATCCAACTACTCATCGGCAAGGTCAATGGCAACACCCGGCTGATCGTCGAGGAGACGCGTAAACTGGTGACTTTCGCCGGAGTTGGAGCTGAGCCAATCGGGGAGCGCTTAGTCGCTGATCTGGTTCCGAATTTCGGCGACGCGGATTTTTTCGAAGCGGCTGACGCTTTCTACTCGCTCAAACTTTCCTGGACGCTCGAAGCGCTGCGAAGGCACTTTTTTACGAACAGTGAATCGCGCCCTTTACTGGGTAGTTTACAATCGCGTAACCGTCTCCTGATTCAGTTGCGAGTCTTGCTCGATGCTGGTGCGCTCCGCCTGGGCGGTCGGGGCATTTCGAAGAGCGATCTGGAGGCTGCGGCGCGCACCTATGGGCACCACTTCGCTGGCAGTGCCGAAAAGAGCAATCTCAACGTCTTTACGCAAAACCCCTGGTATCTCGGGCGTCTCGCAGAGACGGCGTCGAAAGTGCCGCTCAAAAAGTTAATCGACTTCCAGATCGCCTTCACAGAGGCCTTCGAGGCGATTATTGAGCGACCGAACGACCAAGAGGAAGTCTGTCGCGAGCTGGCAGTGCGCTGCCTGAGTTAGCCAACTCGGGTGCCATTAAATCCACGGGGGTGCGCAATCCGCAACAGTTGCCGGAACGCGTCCCGCACCTAAAGGAGCGGACCTACGTATGCGGCTTCCTTTAGGTGGCCGCCTTGCACGTGTTTAAAATGGCCTAGCAAACTCAGCGGCTTGCTATAAGTCTTGCTGTCCGGTGTTTGGTTAGATAACCTCAATTGTTTTATGAGTGCTGATAAGGCGCAGGCAAATATGAATCGGCAATCCGGGCATTTTAATCTCTCTGGTGGTTTAAAAGGGCTGTTTTTCTACATGCTGCTGGCGGCTGCCTTGTATTTTGGCTTGTTCGCATTCCATGCTAATTACGCTCTAAGCCTCTTGCTCTTTCCATTGGTCATCAGCTTGGCGGTTCTGGGTGGCTTGCTCTTGCATATGGTTGGAGCCATCATTTGTTCGGCGATTATATTTTTGATTTCTACCTGTGGCTACTTTTTGGATCTGGGGCTTTTTAATGCGCTTCCCGGTTCCCAGCCCCTCATCTTTTTAGTGGGGTTCAATAGTTTGGGAGCCAGCCTTTCTTTGGCAGCTTCCTTACTTGTCGGCTATCATCGGCGGAGTGCGGAACTCGCCGTGCAAGAGCAGAACTTGCTCTACAAGGTCTTTAATTCCTTGCCCATCGGTATCTGGGTGCGGGCCAGGAATGGCCGCAGCCTTTTTGTCAATGAACGCTGGGCGAGTTTCTCATCACTGAGCGTGGAAGAAATTTTGGCCTCCGAGAGTCAGCAGCCACCTGTCGATTTGGGAGAAGAGTGGAATCAGGAAGTCATTAAGCTACTGGATTCGGATGATTCGGCCGTGCGCTATCAGTCGATCGAACTGACTGATAATAGAAAGGTTCGATCCAGTATGACCTTGCTCACATTGCGCATGCTGATCGACCACGAAAACGATTTTGGTACACTTTCGCTGCTGGTCGATGAAACCGCCCTGCGGCTGTATGAGAAGAAAATACAGCAGAGTGAACAGAATCTCCATCTTGCACTCAACAACGCACGCATGGGCTTTTGGGATGAATATGTGCAGAGTAAAGAAGCACGTTGCGACGAAAACTGGTTCCAGCTTATAGATGCGGAGCGTCTACCGGATCAGTCGCCAGTTCAAATATGGGAATCGCGCTTGCATCCGGACGACCGTGCCAGAGTCCTCGACCAGTATCGCGAATTTTACCATCACGGTGAGGGTTCCATGCGACTGGATTATCGTATCCGCAAGGGTAAGGAAAACTACATTTGGGTGCAGGATAGTGTCCGGATCACCGAATACGATGTAGACGGCACTCCGCAGCGTGTGATGGGTACGATGCAGGATATTTCCGATCAGAAAAAGGCTGAGGTCGAGCTGATCCAGGCAAAGATACGCGCGGAAACTGCCAACATGGCGAAGAGCCAGTTCATCGCCACGATCTCCCATGAAATTCGTACCCCGCTCAATGCAATTATTGGTCTCTCCAGTTTCTTGACCGAGAATGAACTTGAGGACGAGCAGCTCGATCTCGCGCAGATGATCCACTCTAGCGGCAAGAGCTTGCTGTTCTTGGTCAATGATATACTGGACTTTTCCAAAATCGAGGCGGATCGGCTCGAACTTGAGGTCCAGGAATTCCCCTTATTGCTTTGTTTTGAGGATAGTGTGAAACTATTCAGGTTGCGGGCCTCCGAAAAGAATGTGGAGTTGGTCCTCAATCTATCCAAAGAGCTTGCCGAGTTCGCCGTGGGCGATATGGAGCGCTTGCGGCAAATTATACAAAACCTTCTGGCCAATGCGCTCAAATTTACCGAGTGGGGTGAAGTCAAACTCTCGGTACGACCTGTCAGTCTCGGCGATTTGGATGAAGCGCACCGACCTAATCCACTGGAGCGGGTTGGCTACTTGGATCAGCCCGACCACGATTATTTGGAAGTCTGTATTGAAGACACAGGGATCGGTATCCCGGCCGACCGGCAGCACCTGCTTTTTGAAGCTTTTAGCCAAGTCGACGCCTCCACCACACGCAAATACGGGGGCACAGGGCTGGGCTTGGTCATTTGTAAACGCCTTGTGCATGCGATGGGCGGGCGGATCTGGGTCGAGAGTAAGGAGGGGCAGGGCTCGTGTTTCTGCTTTGTCGTGCGCATCAAGCTGATCCACGAGCATAGCAAGTTGAAAGCCCTGACAAAAAAAACAACTGAGGCGGTCGAACGCATCGCAGAGGAGCATCCTTGTGATATCCTAATTGTCGGCCCAGAGGACGACATTCGGCCGCTCATCGTATCCTGTCGTAAGCTAGGTTACGCACCGCACTCCACGGAGGACTACGATCTGGATAGCAGTGTCTTCCGTCGCCGTTTCTATAACGTTATGTTCATCTGGATGGGTGACGAAGTTAAAGCAGATGAACTGGCCCGAAAGATTTCCGTCGCCGGGCAAATTCTTAAGCCTGAGACGATCTTGGGCTGTGCGCCCCCGGAGCAAAAAATATCCAAAGACCGCTGCTGCCTGAGTGGCATGCATGCAGTCATCCAGGGGGAATTCCGACCGTCACAGATACGCAAAGTTATTCTGAGTGCGCTCGGTGTGCCCGATTGACCGCACTGACCAAGGCGTGCAAGCCGGCTAGCTCGATGTTGGGATTGATGCCGCAACCGAAGAAAATATTGCCGTCATTGTGCCGGATTTGGATATAGGCGGCCGCTTTTGTCTTAGAGCCGCCCCCGATCGAGTGCTGCCGATAGTCGAGGAGCTGGAAGTCCTTCCAGCCTTTGAGCTGAAGTGCATCTACGAACGCGCTGATCGGGCCGTTGCCCGTCCCCGCGACGACCATGCGTTCGCCGCCGAAGCGAATCTCGGCCTCGACTTTAACCTCGCCTGACTTGGAGAAGTCCTCGCGCTCGATGGAAATGAGCTCCAGAGGGCTGCTCAAATTTACATATTCCTGAGTGAATACTGCATGGACCTCGCTCGGCGACAACTCGCGGCTACCACGGTCAGCGGTCTTGTTGATAACCATGCCCACGTCGGGATGCATAGCTTTCGGAAGATCGAGCCCAAAATCACGCTCCAGAATATAGGCCACGCCGCCTTTGCCGCTTTGGCTGTTGATACGGATGATGGCCTCGTAATCGCGCCCGATGTCCTCTGGGTCAATGGCGAGGTAAGGCACTTCCCAGCGAGCACTGTCGGTGTTTTCTTTGGCCCGTAGGTCCATACCCTTTTTGATGGCATCCTGGTGCGAGCCGGAGAATGCGGTGAAGACCAAATCGCCGGCGTAGGGGTGGCGCTCGTGCACAGTCATACGGGTGATACGCTCATAAACCGAACGGATGTGCTCCAACTGGCTGAAGTCGAGTAAAGGGTCGATACCCTGAGTGTAGAGATTCAAGGCCACCGTTACGATATCGAGGTTGCCGGTGCGTTCGCCGTTGCCGAAGAGAGTGCCTTCCACTCGATCGGCACCGGCTAGGAGGCCTAGCTCCGTGGCGGCCACGCCAGTGCCTCGGTCATTATGGGTGTGCAAGCTGATATAGGCTTTGTCGCGCTCCTTGAGGTTTCGGCAGAACCATTCTATCTGGTCGGCATGCACATTGGGCGTAGCGACCTCGACCGTGGCGGGCAGATTGAGGATAATCTTGTTTGTCTCGGTCGGCGCCCACTCGGCCATGACGGCTTCGCAGACCTCCAAGGCATAGGACACCTCTGTATCGGAAAAGCTCTCGGGCGAATATTCCATTCGCACTCGTGTGTCCGGAATGGTCGAGATGAGGCTTTTGACCAGACGCGTGCCTTCGACAGCGATCTGCTTAATCTCCTCTTTCGTCTTGTTGAAAGTCACTCGGCGCTGCACTGGCGAGGTCGAGTTGTATAAATGCACGATTGCCTTGGAGACGCCCTGGAGGCTCTCGAAGGTGCGGCGGATCAAGTGCTCGCGCGCTTGGACCAGAACTTGTAAGGTCACGTCCTCGGGGATGCGCTTTTCTTCCACCAAGCGGCGGATAAAGTTAAACTCTGTATCGCTGGCCGAGGGGAAGCCCACTTCGATCTCCTTGAAGCCGATTTCGACTAAGAGGTCGAACATCTCCAGCTTTTCGTCGACATTCATTGGGGTAGCGAGGGCTTGATTGCCGTCTCGCAGATCAACGCTTGCCCAGATCGGGGCACGGGTGATCGTTTTGCCCGGCCATTCGCGGTCAGGTAAATCGATTTGCGGGAAAGGTGTGTATTTTGTGATTTTGCCAATTTGCATGGTCATCTTTTTCTATGCTGACTTGAGTCTTGTTTGTCTAGGGAATAACCTATATTTTGATAAGTTGTGAGTGATAGTGTCAGCATACTAAAAGGCCGAACGATACTCTTGGGAGTGACGGGTTCAATCGCCGCTTTCAAGGCGGCGGACATCATCAGCCGCCTAACCGAGCTGGGTGCGGATGTCTTTGTGATCATGACGGCTGGCGCTCGCAGCTTTATCCAGCCTCTTACCTTGCAGACGCTGTCGCGCAATCCCGTGGCGTCTGACCTTTGGAAAGAGGGCGAGGGCTGGCAACCTGGTCACATCGATCTGGCGGATCGTGCGGATTTGCTGCTGGTGGCGCCAGCCACCGCGCACTGCATCGCGCAGTTCGCCTATGGCTTGGCCCCGGATTTGCTCACATCAATTCATCTCGCCACACCCGCGCCTGTCATGATCGCCCCGGCCATGAATGGTAAGATGCTCGCGCACCCTGCGACGCAGGCGAATATCCATACGCTACGTAGGCGTGGCTGCCATTTCATCGCTCCGGATACCGGGATGCTCGCATGTGGCTACGAGGGGCAGGGTAAGCTGGCCGCTGTAGAGACGATAGTGGACTCCGTTATAACCTTCTTCAAAAAAGGTTAGATAGTTGCATGGATGACGAGGTAACGCAGCCTGAAAATAAAGTAGTCGCTCCGCAGAAACAGCCGCTCAAGACCCACGTGCTCAAAACCGGCGATAGCTTTGGCAATTACCGTGTCGTTAAATGCCTCTGTGACGGGCTCATTGCTCAGTACTACCACATGCAGCACATTCGTGATCTGCATGATGTCACGGTAGGTATCTTTCATCACTGCACGTTTGGAGATGAAAAATTTATTCAGCGTCTCGAGACCCTCCGCAAGACGCTCTCGAGGTTCGAGAACGAAGGTATTCCGAAGATTCACGATGTGACCACTCTGAATGAACGCGTTTGCATCTTTCTCGATCCGGTTCAGGGCCATACGCTAAGCCAGCATTTTAGTGCACACGGCTCTCCGGGGCAGGCGGGAGTCGGCATAGAATCTTCGATGCGTTTGATCGCGCAGTTGCTCGGAGTACTCGGATATGCGCACTCCCAGGGGGTGGATCACCGCGATCTGGAGTCGGATTTGATTTACGTAAACGGAGACGGCTCCATTCAGATACTTGGACTGGGGATCAAGGCCGCTCTTGGGGTGAAACTTTTTGAGTCGATCGTCTCGGCTTCGGTCTCGCCTCTGGTTAGCAGTCAAACGCTCGACCGGCTTAATTCCTTCGATATTATGAGCCCGGAGTATCGCGCAGGTGTCTCGGAAGACGCTCAGGTGGATGTCTACGCTGTGGCTTTCATTGGCTACTGGTTGCTGACAGGTTGCAAACCGGATTTGGCGAAGTATGAAGCGCCCTCTAAGCGGCTAGCTGGCATTTCCGAGAATTGGAACATCTACTTCGAGCAGTCATTGCAACGGGTCAAGGAGAAGCGCTACCAGTCCTGTAAAATCGCCCTGCTGGCTCTGAAGGACGCGGAGAAAGAGCCGCAGTTGGATGATTCCGGATACGTCCAGAGGCAGATTGATCGTATTCCGGTACCTAAGCAGGTCGTCGAGCGCGGCCACTTGGCCACCCGCACCTACCGCCTGCTTATTATTGGTTTAGTTGGGCTTACACTTACGGCCATAGCGGCATCCTTCCTTAAAGTCAGCTACATGGAGGAGATTAATTACAGCCGGAATGTAGCTCGTCTTTCGTCTTCGGCGGAGGGCGCGGTTCTGCACATCGCCGTTAAACCTCGAGTCGCGAAGCTTGAGTTTGTCGGCTACGATGACAGCTTTATCGCGAATCATGGGAGGCTCTACCTAGCCGTGAAACCTGGCGTCTACAAGTTACGACTCTCCGCACTGCACCACATCGCGCAGATCGTCACGGTCAATATTCCGACTCAGGGTCAAGCCCCCGAGACGCTTTCAGTCGAGCTGAAACCTGCCCAAACGGATATCGTTATTCGTACCGAATCGGGTGCCGCTGTCTCCGTCATGAATGCACGCGGCCTGGAAATCGAGCTCGGTGTGGCCGATCAGGAAGGCACTTTTTTCCTGAAAAAAAGCATTTCCGCTGGCAGCGACCAAATCTTGGTCAAAAAAGAAGGCTACCAGGCAAAAATCCTTGAGAATCAAGCCATCGAATTTGGCAGCTTGGCCGAGATAGACGCGCCACTCCTGCCGCTTCCAGCCAATGTAGCTGTGCGCACCGAACCGAGTGGAGCCTCTATCGAGATCAACGATATCGAAGTCGGCACCACCCCGCTCGTGCTTGACGATGTCATGCCCCGCGATTCGTATCTGTTCGTCGCCCAGTTGGAAGGCTACCGCCCGATCGGGCGTCGCCTGGAGGTCAAACCAGGCGCGGACATGCTCATTGATTTTGGTAAACTGACGCCACTTTCCGGCTCCCTTCGAATTCATTTTAAAGTTAGTGGTGAGGGCGCACCCGAGCCCTCTGTGCTCTACCCTGAGCTCAAAGTTGTCTTAGATGGTCTTTCGATTCCCTATGGCGATCAGGCCCTTAATTTTGTGCCCGTTGGTGAGCGACGCATCTACCTTGAGCACCCGCTCTACATTTCGGACGCGGCCAGCCTTAACGTGGAGGACAAGGGTAACTACACTCTCGACTTCGTCCTAAGCCCCCGTCCCGGTGAGGTTCATCTCGAAATCCCCGGCCAGCTCGAAACCGAAGTGCGCTTCAACGGTGTGCCTACCAGTCTGAAAAATGGCATGATTCAAGTGCCGGCCAATGAAGTCGTGGAATTCGAGCTGCGCATCCGTGATCACTTTACCATGCGGCGCAGTTTTAAGCTGGCACCTAACGAGCGTTTTGACTGGCAGGTCAAGCCTGTGGCCCTTCCTAGCCCCACCGAGGGCCAGAGCTGGACGCTGCCTTATTGGGGCATTCCCTTTGCCTGGATTCCCCCAGGTAACTTTGAGATGGGTAGCCCTCTGCCTGAACACGCACGTATCCCCAACGAAGGACCACAGACCCGTATTCGCTTAACCTACGGTTTCTGGGCGGGCATCTATGAGGTGACTCAAGCGCAGTTTAGCGAGCTTATGGGGCAAAATCCTGCACAGTTTAAAAACCCCAACCGTCCGGTCGAGAGCGTCCTCTGGTCGCAGGCGAAGGATTTCTGCGAGATCTTGACTCGGTTCGAGCGTGCAGCCGGGCGCCTTCCCAAAGGCTATGTCTATCGCCTGCCGACTGAGGTCGAGTGGGAGTATGCAGCCCGAGCGGAGACCACCACACCTTTTTATTTCGGAGATCAAGCCGACGCCTCGATCGGGCACTTCCGCGGTGTCTATCCAGAGGGTCGTGAGGACGGCCTCCGCTCTCCCCCTGGCTGGTATGGCACCGCGACCGTAGGGCGCTACCAGCCGAATGCCTATGGGCTGTATGATGTGCACGGCAACGTCCGGGAGTGGACGCTCGATCGGTATAACGGTCGCTTGCCCGGCGGCGAGCTGGTTGACCCCGAACCGCGCATCGCAGGCGATCGAATCGTAGTGCGTGGCGGCGGTTGGGAGGATAGCGCCGCCCGTGCCCGCTCTGCTGTCCGCGAGGAAATCAGCCCCGATGTCGAGAGTAACGCGGTCGGCTTCCGCGTCGTCCTCGCACCGGAGATGTAAGCGTACGTGAATCATTCGCGATCAGCTATCAATCATCATTCACCTCACACGCGTTCTGCATTGCGGAAATCAATAAATAGGCAATCGTTCGGGATAATGAATGAGACGATTTACAATTTTGACAGTTGCCCGGAGCGGAAGGGCTTTGGCAGCCTCAAGTGGGACAAATACAAGGGGCGTGACATTTTGCCTCTCTGGGTGGCGGATATGGATTTTCGTTCGGCACCGGAGATTATTGACGCCTTACAGGCGCGTCTGGACCATGGGGTCTTCGGCTACACGATTCCGCATGAAGCACCGATCGAGGCCGTGCTTAACTATTTGGAAGGTCGGCATGGCTATGCAGCACGTGCTGCATGGCTTAACTTCCTGCCTGGCCTCGTGCCGGCGATCAACCTGTGTTGCCACGCATTCAGCGAGCCTGGTGATTCCGTGATGACGGCCACCCCGGTCTATCCGCCCTTTCTCTCTGCGCCCGATTACGCGCAGCGGGAATTGATCAAAGTGCCGCTCTGCCTCAATGGCGCGGATCAATGGACGCTGGATTTCGATGCGATGGAGGCGGCGGTTCGTCCGAACACGAAACTCTTCGTGCTCTGCAGCCCCCATAATCCGGTCGGGCGAGTTTTTACCCAAGCAGAGTTGACACAGTTAGGCGAATTTTGCGAACGCCACGATCTTGTGCTGATTTCAGATGAAATCCACTGCGACCTAATCTTTGATCCGGAGGTGAGCCATATCATGACAGCGACGCTGAACGAGTCGGTGGCGCAGCGCACCGTCACTTTGATGGCACCGAGCAAGACCTACAATCTGCCTGGTCTGGCTTGCGCCTTTTCGATCATAGAAAATAGTCGGCTACGCGCCCAGTTTCAAAAGACCATCCGCGGGATTATTACTGAGGTCAATTGCTTCGGCTACGCGGGCTGCGCGGCGGCTTACCAATACGGGGAGCCATGGCGTCAGGCCTTGCTTGCGTATCTGCGGGACAACTACGCGCTCGTCCGAGAGTTCATCGAGCAGGAGATCCCCGAGATCACTTTCCGCCCGATGCAGGCGACTTATTTGGCCTGGTTTGATGTAAGTGCACTGGGGTTGAAAGACCCGGTGGGGCATTTCGAAGAAGCTGGTGTCGGTCTCTCTGACGGTGCCCCTTTCGACGCTCCCCAGCACTTGCGGCTGAACTTCGGCTGCCCCCGTCATCACCTGCGGGCAGGTTTGGAACGGATGAAAGCTGCTGTGGCTCCCCGCTGACTTCATGAAGACGAAAGAAACGACCTACCGCCCGATTGACTCGCGTGGTATGACTCGAGTGGGGCCGGAATTAGAATATTCGCAGCGCTGGACATGGAATATGTACGTTTAGATCGCTGGCTTTGGGCGGTGCGCGTTTACAAGACGCGCAGCGATGCGGGGGCGGCATGTCGTGGCTCGTCGGTGCGCTTAAATGGGAGCTTGGTCAAGCCCTCGGCCAAGGTTCGGATCGGCGATACGCTTGTGGTGCGGACCAAGATGCTGACCCGTACGCTCGTGGTGAAAGCACTCCTTGAACAACGTATTGGAGCGGCTCTGGTTCCGGACTATGCGGACGACCAAACCCCGGATTCGGAGCATGAAAAAGCCCGTGAGCAGCGTGCGAACGCACGTGTTTTTCGACATGAGGGCGGGGGACGTCCGACTAAAAAAGACCGCCGCGATATCGAAAGATTGATCGGGGAGTGACGGGCCCATTGGTCGAAACCCTCCTGTCAGAGCTTAGGCAGTGCACTGTCTAAACTTTCGATAGCCGCGTGTCGACAATCTTGCCAATCTCTTCGGATAGGGCTTCAGCACTACCGCTGCCGTCGAGGATGTGGAAGCGATCGGGCTTGGATGCGGCGAGCTCAAGGTAGCCTGTGCGGACGGCTTGGAAGAATTCAATGGCTTCTTGCTCCATCCGGTCGAGCTGGCCATCGCTGCGCTTATGGACACGAGCAAGCCCGATATCGGGTGGGAGGTCGATCAGGATGGTAAGGTCGGGCAAGGTCGTGCCGACGGCAAATTGGTTGATGGCTTCGACTTGGTCAGCGTCGATGGCGCGGGCGACGCCCTGGTAGACAGTGGTCGAATCGAGGAAGCGGTCGCAGAGTACGATCTGCCCCGCAGTCAGGGCGGGCTCGATGAGCTCGCGGACGTGCTGGGCACGGCTGGCCGCGAAGAGAAGGAGCTCTGCCTCGGGCGCCATGCCGAGCCCCGCGTCGTCGTGCTGCAGCAAGTGGCGGACAGACTCGCCGAGGGGCGTGCCTCCGGGCTCGCGGGTTTGCACGACGGAGTGGCCCGCTGCCACGAGACGCTTTTTTAGCGCAGTGATCTGGGTCGATTTACCGCAACCTTCGCCGCCTTCGAATGTGACGAAGAGGGGGCGCTTCGCGCCGATGATTGATGATTGATGATTGATGATTGATGGGGCCGCTGAGGCGGCGATGACTGATGATTGCTGGGGCCGCTGAGGCGGCGATGACTAATGACTGAGTCCTGCTTTTCGGTTTCGTTTTCTTAAGTATCGGGCAAAGCCTGCGAGTTGCTTGGAGATATGTGTGCACTGCTTGGTGCGTCTATCTGCTGTTTCTTTGTTGAAGTGTTCCAGACGGACTCCGAGACGATACATACTGCGGACTTCGCCTGTGGAGCCTTTCGCGATGTCGAGAAATCTGGCGAAGTCTGTGTCGGTTTCTCTTTCGGCACCTTCGGCGACGTTGTTGCTGATCGAGACGGACGCGCGCTTGAGCTGATCACTGAAGGAATAGTCCCTCACTTGGGAAAGATCATCATATATTTCTACTGCTAGATCTTGGGCGTCCTGCCAGACCTCCATTTCTTCGAAGTCCAATAAACCGTTTTGATCATTCATGACATCTAGTTGAATTGATGACAGCGATGTAGCAAGGTTCCACTTTCGCCATCATTCATCAATCATCATTAATCGCGGACTCCGTTCGCCGCAATGAATTCCGCGAGGTCGTCGAGCGAGGGGCTGATAGCGGTGCGGACGTAGTAACCAGAGGTAGCGACGGCGAGGGTGAGTGCAGCTTCGGGGCTGAGGCCAAGAAGGCGGGCAGTGACGAAGCCGGAATTGAAGTGGTCACCCGCGCCAGTTGTGATCTTGGGCTTTTCACAAAAGGGGCCCGCGGCATAGGCGGTGCCCTCCGGGGTGGCGCAAGCGGCGTCGGCTACGGGGTGAATAACTACGGTGTCGAGCGAGAGTTTCTCTCGAATACGCGCAGCCATAACTTGCAGGTTCTCTGGACTGTTGAGTAGCGGATCGAAGCCGAGTAGGGCATCAACTTGTTCGGCTTCCCTGAGGTTGAGCCCGAGGATGACTGTACCGAAGGCTTCGAACTCAGAGAACACGCCGAGTACCTCGCGGAGGTCGGCCTCAGAGCGCTTTTCCGGATCTGCCAGGTCGAAGAAGAAGGTGCGCGCCTTGTCTTTGGAGACGGCTGGCAGCACTGTGCTTAGGAAGCTACGGAAGACATCGGTGAGGAAGGGGATCATCGTCCAGTTGACCATGGCGATGAGGTCGGACTCGTCGAAAATTTGGATGAGCGCATCCTCGCCGGGCAATTCGCAGAGACGTTCGTAGGTGATCTCGTCGAGGCTAGCCATCGAGCCGAACATAATCTTGCCGTCGCTGAATTCGGCGGCATGGGTCACGCCGGGGTCGGCGATCGAGATCGCGTTCGTGCGTGCCGCAAATTCGTGGAAAACGTGGTGCACGGCGTCAAACCCGAGTGCCCCGAGGTAGCGGACCTGGAGCCCCTGGGCGGACTGCGCATTGGCCATGATGGGGCCGTTTCCACCAAGTTTTTCGACAATGGGCGCGAGTTCAATGTTGGCACTTTTGCCGGCCGCCGAGCCGATGCGCTTAGCGAAATCAGTGATAGTGGGTATGGCCTTGAACTGATTCCCCGGGCCAGAGCGCTGATCGACTGGATGAACGATGACGTCAACGAAGCCATCGATGCCGACAAGCGCTTTTTTCGAGCGGGCAAAGGGGGCCTTTTCTTTCAGTTCTTTGAGAGTTTTGGTTGTGTGTTCCATAAAGCTGGGGAGCCTGCCACCGAGAGCGAGTGGGGTATTGTTAGAGGAGTATGAAAAGTGCTAGTGAGGCGCTTGTCGAGCGCCGGATTGCACGCTCAACTAGACAGTTCAGCGATGGAACCGAAGTCAGCATCGAAGAGGCGTTTGTAGGTACGGACGGCTAGGCCATCGGTCAGACCAGCTGTGTAGTCGCAGAGCCTGCGGTGGCGGCCAGTCACGTCGGCCTCATGGTTGAGCAGCTCCTGGACGGGTGAGGGTAAGAGGTTGAGCCCCTTGCTGCCGGGCTCGGCGCAGTGCTCACAGAGGGCGGCGAAGAGCCGTTCGAGGATGTAGCCGCCCTTGAATTCGATCTGCTGAAGCTGGGTGGATTTGAAGATGAGGTCGAGAGCGATGGACTTGTAGAGGGCGCTCTCGGCTTTGACGGCGGGGTCGATTTTCAAGTCGAAGGCGTGACGATGGCTGCAGTCGCTCAAGAAGCCGCGGCGGGGGCGAAGGGTGCAGGCGTGGACGAAGGTGCCGACCCGGCTACCGAAGTAGGGCTCGTAGCTGTTGCGTTTAATCTTTTCGCAAAGGGTGTCGACGAGGGTGCTTTGTTCTTGGTCGAGCGCTTGGCCGGCAGCCCATTCGGTCAGGCTACCAGTGCTGATGTAGCGTGCGTGAATGCCGTCAACGATGTCGTGCAACGAGTAGGCGGTGTCGTCCGCCCAGTCCATGATCTGGCACTCAATACTTTTGAATCGGTTGAGCGCATCGGGTGTTTGCAGTCCGTCGGGCGCGCTGGCTCCACCAAAAATGATCTCCCGCCACTGCGCTTGTTCATCGTAAATAAAATGGTGTTTGGGGGCTTTACCAGTTTGAGCAATCCAGTCGCTCTGGGTGGCCTTATACTTCATGACGCCGTCGAGAAAGGCGCGGGTTGGGGCGATGCCTTTTGTCCGTCCAGGACGCTCATAGATGAGCTCTGTAAGGATGCGCAGCGTCTGAGCATTGCCCTCGAAGCCGCCGTGCGCTGACATCAGGTCATTGAGCTTACGTTCACCTATGTGGCCAAAAGGCGGATGGCCAATGTCGTGAGCCAGGCAAATGGCCTCGGTCAGGTCGGCATCGATGTGGAATTGCTTATTCAGCAGATCCGAGCTGGCGAGTAGAAACTCGCAGATGGAGCGTCCGACCTTGGCCACTTCAATGGAGTGTGTCAGGCGGGTGCGATAGAAATCATACTCACCCGACTGAAAGACCTGAGTCTTGGACTGCAGCCGACGAAAGGGGTAGGAGAAAATGATACGGTCGCGCTCAATCTGGAAGGCGCTGCGGTAGTCGCCCTTGGGAGTGGCGGTCTCAGGGAAGCGCTCCAGGTCAAAATCAGAGTAGAAATCGTTATGCATAGCGGCGGAATTGTTTTGTCACGAACAGTGAGCGCGTTTAAGGGTTTCACCACAATGATGAAATACCCCTTTCAGCTCGGAAGCCTCGCCATTATGGTTGTGGGTTTGATGTCGAATGTATTTTGCCCTACAATGGCAGACGCACGTATCAGGGAGCGTCGCGAGTCGATCGAGCGGCGCCTTTTAAACTCGGGCGGTATTGTGTATCGGGATGATACGATCGAGTCGAATCGACGTAGGGGCATGCCCTATCTTAAATATATGGAGTATTTGCCGAGTTCGGTCGAAGTCCGCATTTATTTCAAAACATCGGATGGACGTCGCCCGACCTCTTCCGAGCTGGAGGAAAAGCGGATGCTGCCGGGTTGGGATCTGCATGTCGTCTACGCGGGCGGGGAGTCGGTGATCGAAGTTTACAAGCGGAGCCAAGGCATGAGCGAATATGAATTTAACCAACTCTTGGCGCTCCATGCGGAAGGTGGCTATTGGAAGCGCCCGAATAAAAATGAACTGGCTGAGGCGGTGAGCGCATTTGGTTTTGAAATGGTCCGCAGCGACGAGCGCGTGCGCGCGAAGAAATTGGGCGGCGATAGCTTGATGCTTTTCGATGCCGAATTGGATGTCAAATTAGCCGAGATGAACACGAGTAACTTACTTGAGGCCGCCCCGGTGAGTGTGGAAGGGTTTTAGGCGGCGCCAAGTTCCTGTGCTACCTAGTGTGTGGTGGTCTGAGGAATTTTCAAAAACGGCTTGCAGTCGAAAATAGAGCGCCTAGACAAGGGGCACGGATAGGAGAGATGGCAGAGTGGCCGAATGCGGTAGTCTTGAAAACTATTGAGCCGTAAGGTTCCGGGGGTTCGAATCCCTCTCTCTCCGCCACTTCAAGACGAAGTCGCCGAAGGGGCGGCAAGAGAGAGGAGATGAGAACCCAAGGGTTCGACGGAAGGAGCGCAAGCGACTGGAGATGGGGCACCCGCAGGGTGATCGCGCAGCGATGAGGCAAAGCCTCACCAATCCCTCTCTCTCCGCC
>Ga0115550_1001359_pt1 | contig 18399 bp, 10 predicted proteins | sample COGITO_mtgs_1005_FD_87177 | JGI IMG/M metagenome (GOLD analysis project Ga0115550, IMG submission 87177) | Pelagic marine microbial communities from North Sea - COGITO_mtgs_100511 | ecosystem: Environmental > Aquatic > Marine > Epipelagic | place: Germany:Helgoland, sampling site Kabeltonne... | reverse complement strand
TCCTCCGCGTTTTCAACATTGCAAAAAGCCACTGATCGTTTTGATCGTAGTTATCGCATATTGCAAACAGGTGATAGTCAGTTGCCTGGTGTGGGTATGATGATGAAAGCCGAGCTTCAGGCATTGGGCGGTATTTGGCTGAGTGTAAAAAATAATTCAGAAACGATTGTTAATAACCGCGACAGAATATTGTTTTTACATGATGTTGCCAAAACACTTAATGAAAGTATTCCAGAGCTACAGCGTGAATATAATCGAGTTGTTGAGGTACTGTTAGATCGTAATGCGTCGAATGAACAAATTGTTTATGCACAAAAGCAGCTTTTATTAGCCGAAAGAATTGCAAGAAACGTTGACAAGATGCTTAGCGGCGGAGAGGCAACCAGCCAAGCAGCTGATCAATTTAATTTAGATGCCAGTATTTTTGGTGGTGTATTAGCTGGTATGTTAGAGGGTGATAAACAGTTAGGGCTTGAGCGTATTAAAGATGCCAAGGCGAGAGTATCGTTAGAGCGAATTAATACTTTATTCGATTTTGTATCGGGTTCAGTCGATGATATTTTTGAAGCTTCGCCCGATTTATTGAGCGCTAAAAATGCAGCCGATGGCATTCTTAATAATTCCCCAAAAATTCTTGATAGCACTAACAGCGTTGTTGAGGGTATAGGTAGCTTGGATCAACGTAGAACCGTAGGTGCTGATACAGCTTTTTATAGCGGCGCAGTCATCTTAATTATATTAGCGGTTATTGGTACACAGCTTTATCGCAATACAGTGGTTCGTTTGGCGCAAGAGAAAAATGCCAATGAGAGAAACCAAATTGCGATTGAGCGATTATTAAATGAAATCGGAAACTTAGCTGACGGTGATTTGACGGCAGAGGCAACCGTATCAGAAGACTTTACCGGCGCCATCGCTGATTCGATTAATTACACCATAGAACAATTGCGTGACATTATTTCATCGATTAATGACACAACCGTGAAGGTCGATTCGGCAGCAAAAGAAACACAGACAAAAGCATTAACGCTGGCTGAAGCGTCGGAATCACAGGCCAGTGAAATTGCATCGGCATCAGGTGCGGTTAAAGAAATGGCAGGCACTATGGATAAAATGTCTGTTGATGCCTCGGAATCAGCGACGGTAGCAAAGAGCTCGGTGCAAATAGCAAAATCGGGCGCCAACGTTGTACAGAATACTATTCATGGTATGGATACGATTCGCGAACAAATCCAAGATACCTCTAAGCGTGTAAAACGCTTAGGTGAAAGCTCACAAGAAATTGGTGATATCGTTTCATTGATCAATGATATTGCTGATCAAACTAATATTCTGGCGCTTAATGCGTCCATACAGGCATCGATGGCGGGTGAAGCCGGTCGTGGTTTTGCAGTGGTTGCCGATGAGGTTCAGCGATTGGCTGAACGATCATCTGCTGCTACACGACAAATAGAGGCCTTGGTAAAAACCATTCAATCTGATACCAATGAAGCCGCCGCTTCTATGGAGCAAACCACCACCGAAGTCGTTAACGGTGCGGGACTTGCGCATGATGCAGGTGTCGCACTTGAAGAGATTGAAAAAGTATCGCTAAACCTTTCTGAACTGATTGAAAGTATTTCTTCATCGGCACGTACACAGGCGGATACCGCCGGTAATATTTCTTTAACGATGAATACAGTAAAAGACATTACTTCGCAAACTGCCGCTGGAACCACCGATGCAGCTGATAAAGTCGGAAATCTATCATTAATGACGAAAGAACTTCGGGGGTCAGTAGCTGGTTTTAAACTGCCCGGTATTGAAATCGATTATCCAACAGTATCTGCAAGCGATGACAACGATGATTATTTTGAGAAAGCAGTTAGTTAAATTTAACGTCACTAAATTGAGACGTTATTCCAACTCTAACTGGATGCCTATGGAATATTTTCTTAGCATCTAAGTATCAACATTATTGCTGTCTAGTCTATTGATGGGTAAAAGAATATGAATGAAAAGCAAAGCCATCGTTCGCTCGATTGGGTCTCACAGGGTTTGGATGAGGCTGTTGTCGGCGCTCGACAAACACTTGAGTCTTACTTATCTGGATCAAGTGAGCCGGACAAGCTAATTGAATGTCGTCGTTATATAGAAACGATACTGGCGTCATTTGATGAGGCTGAGTTTCCTTTTGCGGCATTGTTATCTGAACAGTTGATATTGCTGATTGATGTCATTATTAAAGATAACTGTGTCAGTGATGATAATGCCTATCAAGCTTTATTAGGTGGTCTACTACAACTGCCAAACTATTTAGTTCGCTTGCGATCAATGCAGAATGATAAAGCCAGCGATATTATTGCTGTTGTGAATGATGTTCGTGCAGCCGCTAATGTGCCGTTAATTGTCGATCAACAAGTATTTACACTGACACAAAGCGTTAGCCAAAAAATAACGCTGTTAAAAAATGACGCCATTAAAAATCCTTTGCAAACTTGCCTAACTCAATTAGCAGCACTTACTAATCAAGTCGAAAATTCTCGTTCATTATTGGATGATTTATTTCAAGCATACAGTGTGTTGATGGAAGCTTTTTCAGTCGCAGAAAACTTATCTGATGACACAATTAATATCAGTATCATTAATGCGATTGATGTCCTGATCACAGCTGCAGCGAACGGCACAGGCCAACTTTCCTTGGCCGCTAAATATGCTTTACACAATGGATTCGTTTGGCTGAAGCAGTCGAGTAGCGACCAAGCTGACATTGCTGAACCTAGCAGAGATGATTGTCAGGCTGCTGAGCAAGTGTTGCGAGAAATTCTGTTTTGTATTGCCTTATATGATAGTGATAATGCAAAAGTCCAAGCATTTAAACAGCAGTATCAGTTACTAGTAGCACTTAAAATCAATCATCCTTCAGAGGTCTTACGTCTAGGTACACCAGATGCAGAGACAATGGAAATTGTTTTTGATAGTTTGCTTAGTGATTTCGTTCTCTTAAAGCGTGCACTTGAATGGAGTGCAGAATCGGATAGTAATGATCAACCGCAAGAGCGTCAATCCTCAGAGAATGTTTCGTTTGAAGAAATGGCATCAATGGCTTCAACGTTGCGATATACCTTGCAGCTCGCGCAATACGATAGTCTTGCAGAGCAACTTGTCGCCGTTGAGTCAGAATTGATGTCACTACATCTTGACGATAGCGAAAAAAACAAAAATGAAGTGATAAAAAATATTGCTGAAGAGTTATTTAAAATAGAATCAAAATTACATCAGAATCACCTTGGCGTTGCACATAATGACAGTGAAATAAGCGTGATTGATGAGGTTGTCCGTTGCGTGTTGACCATGGTGGAAAACTTATCGACAAGACAATTATCTTCGCATGCTTTTTTTGATGACTCACAATTCTTAAATTATGAACCTCATGGTGATCTTGTTAGGCAGCTAAAAGACGCCGAGGGCGCAATGCAAATGATTGCTGTCAATAACGTGGTGACATCTATTAGTGGCTGTGCACGCTATTTACAAGAAAAAATAATTGATCAACAAGACGCGAAAGCAGCCAAGCCATTAATAGTGACGCTGAAATTAGTGGCGTCTTATCTCGAAGCTTTTAAATATAATCAACACGACAAACTAACTGATGCATTGTCGCTAGCGGTTAATGATTTAGATGTGGATCTGAATACGGAGAGTGCTATAGCGCATGAAAAAGTATCTGTATTGCCCGTAAGTCAGAAAATATTAGAGGGTGATTTTGATAGTGATATTGTTGAAATATTTATAGAAGAAGCTGAAGAAGTATTAGTCTTATTAAAAGAAAATATAGCACTATGGTCTAGTGATTTTGAAAATGCCGATTGTATGGCCGATATTCGCAGGGGCTTTCATACCTTAAAAGGTAGCGGGCGCATGGCTGGCGCGGAACATATCGGTGATGCCGCCTGGTCAATTGAGGCGCTAATGAATCGTATGACCGATGGCTCGGTGCCGATTAATGATGTACGGATTGCACTCGTAGCTGAAGCTATTGAATATATGCCTCAGCTTATTGAGAACTTTAAGCAGCGTCTGGAACCTTTAGCTGCGCCATTGGCGACTTTTATTGATCAAGCTAATCAACTTGCCGCAGATGTTGAAGAAATTAAACCGATTGAGCAATCTAATGCATTGGATAAAAATGCAGTAGCCGACACTGAGAGTATTAACTTTGTTAATGAATCCTCAGCGGATAGCGAAATAGACCATTCCTTAGACCATTCTCTTGAGCATTCCTTAGAGAACACCTCAGAGGATATTGATAAAGACGCGGATGAATCTACTGACGATATCGATAGTGTTATGGATGATACTGATGAGAACACAGACGAGAACACTGAAGAGAACACTGAAGAGAGTATTGAAGAGAACACTGAAGAGAGTACTGAAGAGAGTACTGAAGCAAGCACTGACGAAAGATCTGAAGAGATTATCGAACCAGAAACGGATAAATCACTCGATGACGTCAGTGATAAAAGAACTCGCAGTAACGTGTTGGCTAATGACGCCTTAGATGACATCACCTTACAGACAATATTTGTCAGTGAGTTAGAAATTCAGCTTAGCGTAGTCAATGGCTATTTAGAAAGTCATGCCATGGATGATGATATTTATCCATCAGAGGCAGTAGAGCGGGCATTACATACCATTGTGGGTGGTGCACGTATTGCTAATAATCAACTTATTTCGGAGTTGTTTGCGCCGGCAGAAATACTCGTTTGTCTAATTAGAAAACGCTGTGCTGTCAGTGAGTATGAAAATAGCTTATTGATAAAATTACATCATTGGACTTTATCGAAAATTAACTTAGGCCAGTTTATTAAGCCGAGTACGCTTGATGAAAAGTCCGCAGCAGATTTAATTGACGAGTTGAATCAAGCCGTAGCGGATGATCTCGCCTCAGCCGATCAAGAGTCATCCCTGTTGGTTGAAAATGATCTCATTTTTAAGGCCAATGATTTTTTACAGCAGTGGCGAGCAACGGGTAGTCGACCCGATGCGTATGAATCCATGTTATTGGTCTTACAGCAACTTAAGATAGCAGCAGCGGATGGTGAGCAATCATTTGTTGAACAACAATGTCATTGTTTAAGCGAGTTATACAGACATTTTTCTGAAGGTGGGTTGCATTATCAGGCTTATATCACCCTATTGGATGGACATCGTGATTTAGAAGATATGCTCGACCGTATTGCAGCGGGACAAAGTATAGATACTTCTGCAGTGAATATGCTAGAAGCACTATTAGCGAATGAAAAAAATCTACTCTCGAAAATAGAGCAGGGGGAGGTTGATAACAAAGAAGCGACTTCTGTTGATATTGATGAAGACTTTAATCAAGAAATTGTTTCCATTTTCCTTGATGAGTCAGAAGATTTAATTGAAACACTCGAAGCCGATGTTCAGCAATGGCTCAATAATCGTAGCGATATTTCATACCTTAAGACATTAATGCGTCCTTTGCATACCATTAAAGGTGGTGCGCGTATGGCGGGGCTTGAACAAGTGGGTGATATTAGTCATGAGTTTGAAACACTTTTACTGTCAGTGAGTAATGGTGATAACAATACGAATGCGAAGTTCTTTAAACAGGTTAGTCAGTTTGTCTCTCAATTGACAGATAGCGTGAGTGCTGTTCGTTGCAAATTAGTAGCAGATGTTGCGGTCGATAAAACACTGCCGAGTAATGATACTGTTAAGTCTGAAGAAAAACGCAGCGATGAAATGATTCGCGTGCCTTCGCTTATGCTAGAGAAGCTAGTTAACTTGGCCGGCGAAACCAGCATCTCTCGTTCATTAATAGAAGAGCAGGTGAATGATTTTTCACAAAGCACCGATGAAATAGATTCAACCATTCAGCGCTTAAAAGAACAGCTACGTCGTTTAGAAATAGAAATGGAAGCGCAGATAGAGTTCCGAAAAGAGCAGGTTGAAAGTGAAGGCAATGAAGAATTTGATCCCTTAGAAATGGATCGCTATTCGCAGGTTCAGCAGCTGTCTAAATCGCTGGTTGAGTCGGCATCTGATTTAAAAGATTTAAAGAGTACCTTGGTTGAAAAAACCCGTGATATAGAAACCTCCTTAGTTCAGCAGGCGCGTATTAATACTCAGTTACAAGAAGGATTAATGCAAACGCGTACTGTACCACTCGCCCGTCATATTGTGCCTCGCTTGCGTCGTATTGTTCGTCAGGTCAGTGGAGAGTTGGATAAGCCGATTACTTTTAAAGTCAGTAATGCTGGCGGTGAGCTTGATCGTTCCATGTTAGAGCGCATGGTGACACCGTTAGAGCATGTTCTTCGTAATGCGATTGATCATGGTATTGAAAGTAGCAAAGAGCGGCTTAAATTAGCTAAACCCGAGCAAGGCGTAATTAGCCTGAATATACGCCGCGAAGGTGGCGATGTTGTTCTGGAGTTGAGTGATGATGGTCGTGGTCTTGATGTGAAGGCTATTCGCAAAAAAGCGTTATCCAGAGGCTTAATCGATAAAGACAGTGAGCTTTCTGATGAAGAAGTTATGCGATTTATTTTCGCCGCCGGTTTTAGTACAGCAAAATCATTAACGCAATTATCCGGTCGTGGTGTTGGTATGGATGTTGTGCAAAGCGAGATTGCCGACTTAGGCGGCAGTGTTGAATTACATTCCAAACATAATCAGGGAACCATGTTCACCTTCCGCGTACCGTTTACGGTATCAATGAATCGTGCACTGTTAGTGTCTGCTGGTGGCGAGCAATTAGCAGTACCTATAGATTCCATCGAAGGCATTGTAAGAGTGAGCCCATTTGAATTAGAGCAATATTACGGAGAAGATGCCACTGAGTTTTTCTATGCCGGCCAGCAATATGATTTTAGTTATTTAGGTCATTTAATTAATGGCAGCTCTTATCATTCTAATCCAGAGATGGTCACTGCATTACCCGTTTTACTCGTAAGAGGTGGCGATAAATTTTATGCCCTACAAGTTGACCGCTTAATTGCTAGTCGTGAGATTGTGGTTAAAAGCCTTGGTGCGCAGTTTGCTAATTTAGAAGGAATAGCAGGGGCTACGGTATTAGGTGATGGTAGCGTGGTTATGATTGCCGATTTAGCCGCCTTGGTTCGCTCAGAGAACAGTGTTGCCACTAACAGCAACGTCGTTTCCTTAGAAAAAACAAGAGATCATCTGGTTGCGATGGTGGTGGATGATTCGGTCACCGTACGTAAAGTGACGAGTCGACTGCTGGAGCGTCGAGGTATGGATGTCGTCACCGCCAAAGACGGCCTGGATGCCATGTTGCAGTTAGAAGATGTGAAGCCTGACTTTATATTGTTGGATATTGAAATGCCGCGTATGGACGGATTTGAAGTAGTGACACGCATTCGTAATGATGCCGATCTCGCTAACATTCCAATTATTATGATTACCTCAAGAACGGGTGATAAACACAGAGAGAGAGCCCTAAATTTAGGTGCTAATGCGTTTCTTGGTAAGCCTTACCAAGAGGAAATACTCTTTGAAGCCATTAATAATGTGCTACCAGCAGCCGAGTTTGAGGAGCAGTTTGGTACCTAGGTCCAAACTGAGAATTAAACAGAGAGAGTTAAAACGAGAGTTAAATAGAGAGTTAAATAGAGAGTTAAACAGAGAGTTAAACAGAGAGTTAAGCCAATGGTGCTCTGCGTAAACATAGGCACTATTAATGTAATGCTTAATACTTTTATAAACAGGATTGGAAATCGGTATGCAAGAATCACAGTATGAAATAAGTTTATCGCCATTTACAGCGATGTATTTACCGTTACAGATGGACGGATTACTACTGCCCGATGTGACCGTGGTTGAAATACTTAAGACCAATGATATCAGTCCGTTATTAAAAACGCCTGAATGGCTTATTGGTACCATCAGCTGGCGAGGCGAAGCATTGCCACTCATTTCATTTGAAGCATTAAATGGCGCTGCGACCGTCGACCCGAAGACAATAACTAGGGTCGCTATTATTAATGGCACAGCAGACAATAGTCACTTACCTTACTATGCGGTTGTTATTAGTGATACGCCGAGCCTACATGATATAGCTGATGGAGATATCGAATTGTGTGAAGGACGGCCACGCGGACGTGCTGAGGCTATGTCAGTACGCGTTAATGATCTTGTCGCTGGCGTACCTAATATTGAATGGGTAGAGCAGCACTTGCTGGCCTATATTCTTCATAGTTAATATCTGTTTTCTATTAACGAGCCGATAATTAAAAAATAAGTACTGAATAGCTAGTAATGAATACCTACTAATTAATAGCTACCAATGAATAGCTACTAAATAATAATAAGATCTTATTACTGTGATAGCGCTGTACTGCTCGGTATATGCAACGCTGAAATCCTTGTTCTATCTCACCTGCTATGGCATCCTAAATACCGTATTTTTTTACCACAATATTGCTAATCAGCTTTTTATTGCCATTAAGTCGATGCGTTAGAATTTAAGACAAGCTAGCGCAATAAAAAAGGTATTAGCCAATGAGTATTTTAACAAGCCAATAAAGAGCGCCAGCGATAAATGAAAATTCATCAAATATATACAGCGAGTGAGTTACGTAACTTCACCTATCTTATTGAGCTAAACGACGGCAGCGCTATTGCTATTGATCCATGGGATAAAACGGTTGTTAATGACTTATTAAATGAAAAAAATCTAAAGCTTAAGGCCATTATTAACACGCATGAACATTGGGATCATATACAAGGCAATCCTGATTTAGTGTCTGAACATGGCTGTGAAGTTTGGGCACACAGCAATGGTAAAGGAAAGATTCCGGGCTTAAGCCGAATGTTGTTGGCCAATGAATTAATTACTCTTGATGAGGGCGTACAGCTTAAAGTGCTCGATACCCCAGGCCATACATTTGCTCATCTGTGTTTCTTGGTGGTAGAAGAGACTAAGCCAGTGGCTGTTTTCACAGGAGATACCTTGTTTAATGCGGGTGTTGGGCACTGTCGTAGCGGTGATAGTGATGCGCTATATCAAACTATTGTTAATCATTTTCATAGTCTGGATGATCAAGTGGTCGTTTATCCGGGTCACGACTATTTAGAAAATAACTTGCGTTTCACTTTGAGTATAGAGCCCTCTAACCAAGATGCTGAAGCATGGCTACAACGCGTGACGTCGCTACAATCAAGTGAGGCGATAATGACCACATGTATAGGTGATGAGAGGACATTTAATACCTTTTTTAGATTAGCTAATACAGATATTAAGTCAGCGCTTGATTGTGATGAGGGGACAGCTAAAGATGTATTTTTGGCCCTGCGTAAACGGCGTGATAATTGGTGAATGTCTAAATATCAATAACACTAGAGAGCTATAAAACTAAGGACCTATAAAACAATTAATTTAAACTGAATTTAATAGGTAATAGAAACTCAAACTCATTACCTTCAAGCTCCGACGGCACGCTAGGAAAATGTGCTTTTGTGACCGCTCTGTCCGCTGCCTTATTTAATAGCTTGTACTTAGACTTCTCTTTAAGGTCAATCGACTGAACTTTCCCGCTACGATTAACAATCACTTTTAATACAACTTTCCCTTGTTGGTTTTTATCGATTGCCGATGAGGGGTAAACAATTTTCTTATAGGTTGAGGTTAAAATAGTTGACCGATAAATTTTTAATAGTTCTTTTTTCTGCTCATTAATCTCGGCTAATGCATTTTTCGCTAAGCTGTTATCCTTAGTATTAGAGGCGAGAAGTGAAGCTGGATTATCACTGCCTGTTGAATAGTCTTCAGCGTTAGGGTTAGCATTTTTTTTAAGATCAGTGATTGTGGTCGCATTTCCCTCGTCAAAACTGAAAGGAGTATGCTCAGCTTCAAGGGTGCTCGACATATCTTCTGACTCAATAAATTCTGTAGCCTCAACATATCTTGTTGGTTGGTTTTCAACAATAATAAGTTCAGGTTTTTTGGCGATGCTTTTAGCTGCGATTGCCTTTTCATTAATAATTTTTTTGACTTTTTTAGCGGCTGCTTTTGCAGGCAATGATTTACTTTTGGGTTTTTCTTTTTTATTCCATGCCTTTAAATCATTTATGCGCGTGGCGCTAGCCGTTAAGCTCTCATAACTTGTCATCATATAAGAATCAACCGTCGCTTCTTGACCCAATATCGATGCTTTAAAAATAGAGGATGGAGGCCGAGAACCGAGCCAGGTATTAAGAAATAACATGAAAAAATCATGGCTTTCTGTTTCCATTAGCATGATGCCATTAATACTAATTGAAGTGCCTTTATCAGCATCTTTGTTAATTACAATGCGATCGCCGCGAATGAGATAATCTTTAAATAAAGTGTTAAAGGTAGCAATGTCTTTGGCATGATGCTCTTGATCATCCGTCGTGTTATTAATGGTAATAGCTTGACCCAAGTGTTGGGTGAAGCGTCGTTTGGACCATTCATCGACCAGTATGGTTATTTCCATACGTTGATTATCTTGCCAAAGCAACGTTTGTGGATCCTCTGATCGCGACTCGCTGAATAATGCAGCATAGTAATAATCTTGCTGTAAGCTCGTATGAATCGCAGTTCCATTGAGTACTAGCAGGTCTGATGCACGCACTGAAAATGCGAGCGTAGCTAGAGAGCAGCTAATAACAAGAGATGAAAAAAATAGTTTTCTAAACGACATCCGTTTACCTCTAACGACCAGTTAACATAAAAAATGTGACATCCATTGTCGACATTAAAAGTATAGGACATACATGATGTATGCCCTCGTATGAGACTAGACGGGGGTAATGTTTCTTGCCAGTGATAGCGAGATTAGGGAAGTAAAGATGACGACTTTTGTGATGCGGATAACATAATGTTTTTTTATATGGATTAACTAAACATAAATTCAAAAAAACATAAATTCAAAAAAACGGGAGGTTATTGCTGTTTCTCATTTAAGACGCTTAAAAGTCGCCCCATTTTTCTTGAAGCAAAGATAGCGCAACAATAGGAGCTGTTTCTGTACGTAAAATACGTGGGCCAAATCCAGTGGCTAAAAAAGACGCGTTTTCAGCAAGTGCTAATTCTGCTTCATCTAAGCCGCCTTCTGGACCAATTAAAACACTGACGCTAGTGGGCGGTTTAGTAACCTCTGCAGCGAGCGTACTAAGGCGGGTGCCTTGTGCACGTAAGACCAATTTAAAATCACTGTTATCTTCAATTAACCAAGAGGCAATAGGTTTAGGCGCTAACAGCATGGGTAATACTGCGCGGCCTGATTGCTCACAGGCACCAATGACGACTCCAAGCCAGTGATCCATTTTTTTCGCCATACGATCAGGATTAAGCTTTACATCAACACGTTGAGTGATGAGTGGTTGTATGTAAGTCACGCCTAGCTCTGTCGCTTTTTGCATCACCCAATCCATGCGATCGCCTTTTGATATAGCAATGGCTAGTGTGAGCTGTAGCGGTGATTCGCTAACCGTGTTTTCAGCTTCAATTTTTTCATGGATAAAAACTTGCACCGACTTACGCGAGACTTCACTAATAGTCGCGCGGTAATCAGCGCCTTGGCCATCAAATAAAATTAAAGTTTGATCGGCTTTAACGCGTAATACATGCAGTAAGTAATGACTGTTACGTTGGTCTAGTAACATCGATTGGCCAGTACTTAGCGCTTGTTCACAATAAATTCTTGATCGTCTCATAATTAACCTGTCGCTTATTTATTAGCTGCGATAAGACTACTTTATATTAGCTACTTTATATTAGAGCTGTTTTATATAAGGGCTATTTAATATTAAGGTTATGACAAATCGATTGCGTAGGTTCTATTTGATTCATTGTATAAAAATGCAAGCCCGGCGCGCCATAAGATAAAAGTTTCTCGCATAGGGTGGTCATAAATTCTGTGCAAAAGGCTTTTTGATCTTCGGGTGAGTCCTTAAGTGACTCTACACGATAAGTAAGCCAGCGAGGAATTTCTGCACCACAGCTCTGAGAAAAGCGTTTTAGGTTATCGAAATTGGTGATTGGCATAATGCCTGGGTAAATCGGTTGATCAATACCCGCTTTTTGACAGCGCTCAATAAAAAAAGCATAGGCATCAGGATTGAAAAAATATTGTGTAATGGCACTGTTTGCACCAGCATCAAATTTTTGCTTTAAAAAATGAATGTCTGAATCATAGGAATCAGCTTCAGGATGAATTTCTGGGTAAGCGGCTACCGCTAAGTGGAAGTGATCACCGGTGTGCTCGCGTATAAAGCTAACCAATTCATTGGCGTGTACAAGGCGAGAGCCCGCTCCAAAACCTGAAGGAAGATCACCACGAAGCGCAACAATGCGTGATACATCATTGGCTTGATATTCCTTGAGTAAATTTAATATCGCTTCTTTTTCATCACCACCAAATGAAAGATGGGGTGCAGTATTAAATCCCGCTTTAATACCTTCTAAGACAACTTTTTTGGTGTTATCTCTGGTTGAGCCACCAGCGCCATAGGTGACTGAAAAATATTCAGGATTCAATTGGCCGAGTACGCGACGAGTTTCCTGCAGCTTGTTCATGCCGACTTCAGTCTTTGGTGGAAAAAACTCAAAGCTCACGGGGTGTTGGTTGGTACCTGTCATGATGAATCCTGATAAGTGTTATTAAAATATGCTAATGAAGAATAAATACCGTTGATAAAAAATGCTGGCTTATTGCTTAAACAATTGTCTTAAGCAATAAGCCAGCGGTAGAAATTAGTACTTATAAGATTCAACTTTATAAGGACCATCGACCGATACATTGATATAACTGGCTTGTTCAGCAGTGAGCTTAGTCATTACACCACCGAAGCCGCCAACCATATGCGCTGCAACTTCTTCATCCAGTTTCTTCGGTAACACTTCAACCGTAATTTTACGGGTTGCTTGGTCAGCCGATTTTTCACTGAACATAAGAATTTGTGCAAGTACTTGGTTAGCAAAAGAGCCGTCCATAATTCTTGAAGGGTGGCCTGTTGCATTCCCTAGGTTCACAAGACGCCCTTCTGATAATAAAATCAAATGGTCATTGCTGGCTTTGTCGCGATACACTTTATGGACTTGAGGTTTAATTTCTTCCCACTCCCAATTTTTACGCATATATGCAGTATCAATTTCATTATCGAAATGACCGATATTGCAAACAACCGCATTGCTTTTTAGCGCTTGTAAAATTGCTGAATCACAAACATTAAAGTTACCGGTAGTCGTTACTACTAAATCGGTATTCTGAAGTAATAAGGTATTAGCGTCTTCGACCTTACCTGTGTTGATGCCGTCGTTATACGCCGACACGACTTCAAAGCCATCCATACACGCTTGCATAGCGCAAATAGGATCAACCTCTGTCACTTTAACAATCATACCCTCTTGGCGAAGTGACTGAGCAGAACCTTTGCCGACATCGCCATAGCCAATCACTAAAGCTTTTTTCCCTGCCATTAAATGATCAGTTGCACGTTTAATGGCATCATTAAGTGAATGACGACAGCCATATTTATTGTCATTTTTTGATTTAGTCACTGCATCATTAACATTAATAGCAGGAATCTTTAACGTGCCATTTTCTAACATTTCTTGTAAACGATGAACGCCAGTTGTCGTTTCTTCGGTTACGCCGTGAATGCTGTCGAGCATGGCTGGGTATTTTTCATGTAAAAGCAAAGTTAAATCACCGCCATCATCTAAAATCATATTGGCATCCCAAGGGCTGCCATCTTTTAAGATGGTTTGTTCTAAGCACCATTCGTATTCGTCTTCCGTCTCACCTTTCCAGGCAAAAACAGCAACGCCCGCTGCGGCTACTGCAGCGGCAGCGTGGTCTTGGGTAGAAAAAATATTACACGAAGACCAGCGTACTTCTGCGCCAAGTGCTACTAAAGTTTCAATTAATACGCCAGTCTGTATTGTCATATGAATACAGCCAAGAATTTTTGCGCCAGCTAAAGGTTGCTCGCCAGAAAATTTATTGCGTAACGCCATTAATGCAGGCATTTCAGTTTCTGCAATTTCGAGCTCTTTGCGGCCCCATTCTGCTAGAGCAATGTCCGCGACTTTATAATCTGTTGTCATGTTGTTATTCCTAATAGAAAAAAAATAATAAAAAAATTGAAAGATTGTTAAAAAATTTATATCCGTTAAACGCAATTAGCGACGAATTTTAAGCAATTGCTAACGCTGCTTTTAAAGCGTCGACTTTGTCAGTACGCTCCCAGGTAAAGGCAGTAAAGGTGCTAGATTTATCCTGACCATCTTCGGTCCAATGATAAGTATGTTCAAAAGGCTCGCGTCCAAAATGACCATAGGCTGCGGTTAATTGATACATAGGATGCTGTAATTCCAAAACACTGGTAATGGCATAGGGGCGTAGATCAAATGTTTTACGAATCGCTTCAATGAGTTTCGCATCATCAACTTTTCCCGTGCCAAATGTATTGACGGAAATAGATGTGGGCTCTGCTACACCAATTGCGTAAGACACTTGTAATTCACAGCGATCAGCCAAGCCGGCAGCGACAACATTTTTAGCCACATAACGACCTGCATAAGCGGCAGAGCGATCGACCTTGGATGGGTCTTTGCCAGAAAATGCACCGCCACCGTGTCTAGCCATGCCGCCATAAGTATCAACAATAATTTTACGGCCAGTTAATCCGCAGTCACCCACTGGGCCGCCAATAACAAATTTACCGGTTGGATTAATATGGTATTCAGTGCCTTCATGTAGCCACTCTTCTGGTAATACCGGCAGAATAATATTTTCAATAACGGCGCTGCGTAAATCTTCTAATGAAATATCTTCATCATGTTGCGTTGATAAAACCACCGCATCAATCGCAACCGGCTTGCCATCTTCATAACGCAAAGTCACTTGGCTTTTTGCATCGGGACGAAGCCAAGGCAGTACACCGTCTTTACGTAATTGCGCTTGTCGCTCCACTAAGCGATGTGAGTAATAAATAGGAGCAGGCATTAATGTGTCTGTTTCATTGGTCGCATAACCAAACATTAACCCTTGATCCCCTGCACCTTGGTCTTCTGGTTTCGAACGATCAACACCTTGATTAATTTCTACCGATTGCTTGCCAATAGCATTGAGAACAGCGCAGCTGGCACCATCAAAGCCAACATCTGAACAGTTATAGCCAGTGCCGGTAATGACATCACGAATAATTTCTTCGAGATCAACATAGCAAGATGTTGTTACTTCACCTGCGACAATAGCCATACCTGTTTTCACTAAGGTTTCAACCGCAACGCGTGCATCACGATCGCGAGCAATAATGGCATCAAGAACGGCATCAGATATTTGGTCGGCCAGTTTATCGGGATGGCCTTCCGAGACTGATTCGGAAGTAAAAATATTGTATTCACTCATTAGATGTTCCTTTAATATTTTGCAAATTGTTATCGGCACAAGCCGAATATATATAGTGTTTTATAAGTACTAGACAGCTTCTACAGGCAGCCCTTTTTTTATATAACTGAGAATTTGTATACGGAAACCGTTTCTTAATGCCGTATAACTACTGGGACCTTTTACTAGGCCGCTGTTGCTGGTCCAGTTATCGAGAAGCGCCTCACTAAAACCTAGCCATACATCGCCGGCTGCATCGCGCACCCAATCTTGATCGTGTTGGCATAGCTCCGAGATAACAAACACGCCGTTAGGCGCTAACAACTGTGCGACATCATCAATAATATTTTGTGGCTTAGCATTGTGATGCAGCACCATATTAGCCACGACACAATCCGCTTTACGTGCGCCCGAATGCGTCGATGGCGATAGCTTCGCTATCTCACTGTCTAATTGAATAAATGTAGAAGTATCGCCAAGAATAAAGCCGACTTTACTCAGTCCTTGCTGCTCTGCTGTTTTACGACATTGTTGAAGCATAGGTTCAGCGTTGTCTAACGCGATCACATGATTAAAGCGGCGCGATAGATTGGCTAAGTAAGAACCATCCCCCGGACCAATTTCAATGGCTTGTTTCGTCTCGCGGTGAGGGAAGGGCTCAGCAATAAGTGTGTCGAGAATTTCATCGACGGTATCTCGATAGTCGGCAATGTCGACAATCAAATCTTGCTGCGCTTTGAAGCGTTCACTGTTCTCTGAGAAGAACTGGAGTGACAGCTCGCTTCGGGTTTTTTGTGCTCGATCAATGGCATGTTGTAAGTCAGTAGAAAGAGTTTCTGCATCAATAGAGGCGAATAGCTGGCTAATGAACCGACTGTTATCACCGGAGCCGGGTAGGGCTCGACGGTAAAAGATAGCATTACCTTCGCGACGGGTAGTCACTAAATCGGCATTAGAGAGCACTTTAAGATGATGGCTCATGGCCGATTGCTTAATAGAAAATAGATTGCAAAGCTCTAAAACACCAAAGGAGTCATGTTGTAGCACTTGAAGTATTTCTAGGCGAAGCTGATCGGCACTCGCTTTTAAGAGGCGCTCAAGTGCTGCTAAACCAGTAATGCTCGGCGTATTACTAGACAGCTCGCTAGAGGGAGTATCAGAAATACTGATTTTTTGGGGCGTTTCTTTTGCCATGACCCATGCCGGTTTATGTCGAAAATATAGCAATATCAATAAATATTGATATTGCAAAGGCAGGCATTTTAAGATGAAATGAAATATATATCAATTATTCTTGATATTGAAAAATAACGAGCTGTGAAAAGTCAGAATTTCTATATTGATATATTTCAATATAGATTCATGTTGGCTTTTAACTTATTGATTTATAGTCTTTATTTTTATTGATATTGCGAAAATCTTCAAGTTTAAGGCCATAAGTGCCATCTGGATGGAGTGCGCTAATCATATAAGGCCTTCCATTTTCTGCTTGTGTTTCAACATTAGTATCAACAATTTTCGCGTCACAGTAAGCTTTATTGCTATCCCTAGTGACTAAGACTAGGGGTCGTAAACCATTATTAATATCGGTAGGTAAGACGATGCCTGCTTCGCCACTGTTTAGTTCAGCGATACTGCCTATGGGGTAAACGCCAATGGATTCGATAAATTTGTTTAAAAGCGAGGCATCAAAATGTGTATCCTTAGCATCAAGTAGCAGCTTAAGCGCCTCGGCAGCCGGTTTGGCTTCGCAATAGACTCGCCCACTGGTCATAGCATCGTAGGCATCGGCAATGGCGACAATTCTGACTAAGTAAGGAATTTGGTTGGCATTCAGCCCAACGGGATAGCCGGAGCCGTCCATTCTTTCATGGTGTGATAAAGCAATATCGACAGCGGCGGCGGGAATATTCGGTTGTCCGATCAGTAGTTTTTTACCGTGGATGGTATGCATTTTCATGACTTCAAATTCATGATCGTCGAGACTGCCTTCACGGTTGAGTATTTCACTCGGTATTTTCGTTTTACCGACATCGTGCAGCATGGCGCAAATACCAAGGTCTTCGAGGTCGCTTTGAAGTAAACCTTCGGCGCGGCCTAAGGCAATACTCAGTATGGCCACATTTAGACTGTGTTCAGAGGTGTACTCATCTTTATTTTTAATCATGCTAAGCCATAGCATAGAGTGTGGATTAACGATGATATTGTTCACGCATTCTTCAACACTTTGGCGCACTTGATCGATATGGAATAAGCCGCCTGACCTAACCGCATTAAACATATTATCAATCACAGTTTTGGCTTTGCCGTGAATAGCTATTGCAGCGTCTAGATTCTCGTTAAAAGGTTGGCTATTGCTATAGGTTTGAGTTTTAGAGGGTTTAGTGCCATGGTTTTTATCTGAGCTAGCGCTGCCACGGGTGATATCGATATACACGAACTGACACAGTGATTGAACTTCTGTTAATTGGGCAGGTTTACGAATGGTAAAACCGTGAATAAGAAAGGGGGTGTTAATCCATGGTCGGTCGAGTTCGGAGAGGTACATGCCGATTTTTAAGTCTGCGGCACGAATGCGTGTTTTTTCTACACCGGCAGTGGCGGCTTCGGCGAGCTTGTGAAGCATGTAATTTCCTAGTGGATTAGGGGCTTATAAATTTTTGTATGATACAAGCATAGTATAAAACAGTGTTAGGTGAGAATGGACAAGGGGTGAAATGAACGTTTGGGGGTGAATTTTACAATTTGTTAAATGGGGACTTTTTATTATCTGAGGGTTTACTTTTTTTGTTTGAAGTTTGAAGTTTGAAGTCAAGTTCGGTGGGGATGAGGAGAGAGCCAGAGCTTTGTGCATATATTTTCGATGTTAACGAGATATTCTGAGGTGTTAGTTTTTTGTTTGAGTTTTAAGGTCAAGGTCGTCGGGGGTGGCCCGACAGCCAGTAACTTTTTGTCAACAGCAACAAAAAGTCACCAAAAAATGCCGCAACCTTACGGCGAAGCTTGA
>Ga0115550_1001357_pt1 | contig 18414 bp, 14 predicted proteins | sample COGITO_mtgs_1005_FD_87177 | JGI IMG/M metagenome (GOLD analysis project Ga0115550, IMG submission 87177) | Pelagic marine microbial communities from North Sea - COGITO_mtgs_100511 | ecosystem: Environmental > Aquatic > Marine > Epipelagic | place: Germany:Helgoland, sampling site Kabeltonne... | reverse complement strand
TAAAAGTACTGCCAAGAGATGCTTACACGTATCTACAATATCATTTTAAAAATAGTAATGGCAAAACCATTAAACTGTAAAAAAAAAGCCTCGCATTAGCGGGGCTTTTTTTATATAATAGTTTTCAATAACCTACTAAATAATTGTAGATTGTCCTAGATGCATATTTTTGAAATTCAGGTTTGAGTCATCAGGGTTATTAATGAAGTCTTCTATAAAGTCACCCACGTTACTTGTTGAAATATTATCAAACTTTGTATTTAAATCGGGCGTCGTTATGTTTAGTTTAAGTGACTTTTCAACAGCTGTTCTTATCATTTCAGCCTCCTTGTGGAGCTCAAAGTGATCTAGTAACATAGCTGCAGATAATATTGAAGCAATTGGGTTTGCAATTCCTCTCCCTTCAGCCTGTGGATACGATCCGTGGATCGGTTCAAACATAGAATGTTTGTCACCAACAGAAGCAGAAGCTAATAGTCCAATTGAGCCACCAATAACACTAGCTTCATCACTTATCACATCTCCAAACAAGTTTTCTGTAAGAATTACATCAAACTGCGTAGGGTTTAAAATCATTTGCATAGCTGCATTATCTACAAAAAGGTAATCTAGTTCTATTTCTGGATAGTCTTTAGCAAGTTCTCCAACAACTTTCCTCCAAAGCCGAGAACTTTCTAGTACATTTGCTTTATCAATAAGAGTCACTTTTTGTCGTCTTGATTTGGCCGCTTTAAACGCAAGGTGTGAAATGCGTTCTATTTCATATCTAGAGTATTGACAAAGATCAGATGCAGTATTCCCGTCGGCACTTAATTTTTTTTCTCCAAAATAAATACCACCAGTTAGTTCTCTATAAATACTAATATCGGTTCCTTTAATTATTGTTTTCTTTAAAGGAGATTTTCCAAGCAATGATTCATAGGCCTTTACGGGTCTTACATTTGCATATAAACCTAGCTCTTTACGAAGCTTTAAGAGTCCTTGTTCCGGGCGTACTTTTGCAGTTGGGTCATTGTCATACTTTGGATGTCCTATAGCGCCAAATAATATAGAGTCATTGGCTCTACAGACGTCGAGGGTGCTTTCAGGAAGAGGGTCTCCTAGCTGATCAATAGCGATTGCACCAACAAGAGCTGGGGTAAAGCTAAAATGATGGTCGTAATTAATGGCAATTGCTTTCAGCACTTTTACAGCCTGTTCAGTTACTTCTGGCCCAATACCATCTCCCGATAATACAGCGATTTTTAAATTCATATTAATAGTTTTTTTGAAGCTCAAAAGCTTCGATAATTTCTTTTTTACTTAATAAATAATCAATATCATCATAGCCATTAATCATACATGTTTTTTTGTAAGGATCAATATCAAAACTTTCGCTTAAATCGGTTCCTATAATGCTAATAGACTGAGTTTCTAGATTCACCTCAAATTGAGTTTTAGCATCTGTATCAATAGCTGAAAATAGATGCGTCAAAAAGGACTCAGACACCTGGACAGGCAAAAGCCCATTATTAAGAGCATTACCTTTGAAGATATCTGCAAAAAAACTAGATACGATTACTTTGAATCCAAAACCGACAAGCGCCCAAGCCGCGTGTTCACGACTAGAACCACAACCAAAGTTGTCTCCTGCAATTAAAATGCTTCCTGAATATAATGGGTTATTGAGAGAGAAATTTGAAACCGATTTTCCTGTCTTATCAAAACGCCAGTCTCTAAATACATTGTCTCCAAAACCTTTCTTATCAGTCGCCTTTAAAAAACGAGCTGGTATGATTTGATCGGTGTCTACATTAGCAATATTTAATGGAATTGCTTGATCGGTGTGTGTGTTAAATTTTTCCATTAATTTAATTGTTTAGTGATGTCTATAATTTTGCCTTCAATCGCAGTTACAGCTGCAACTAAGGGGCTCGACAAAATAGTTCTTGAGCCTTGTCCTTGCCGGCCTTCAAAATTTCTATTTGACGTAGACACACAGTATTCGTTTTGTGGAATTTTGTCATCATTCATTGCTAGGCATGCAGAGCATCCTGGTTGTCTCAATTCAAATCCTGCGGCATTAAAAATGTCTTTTAGTCCCTCTTCGATAATTTGTGTTTCTACTTGTTTACTACCAGGTACTAACCATGCAGTTACATTTTTAGCCTTATGCTTTCCTTTTACATAGTTAGCAGCGACTCTAAAATCTTCGATTCTAGAGTTTGTACAACTCCCTATAAACACAAAGTTTATAGGAGTGTTAATCAGAGATTTACCAGCCTCAAAATTCATGTATTGTAATGACTTTAGAAATGAAGGGTCATTATTCACAGGGATTGTTTCAGAGATTTTGATACCCATTCCTGGGTTTGTTCCGTAAGTAACCATCGGTTCTATGTCTGCTGCGTCAAAGAAATATTCTTTATCAAATGCTGCACCTTCATCAGAAGGAAGCGTTTTCCAGTAGTCTACTTTTTTATTAAATTCTTCATTTTTAGGAGCGAATTGTCGATCTTTTACATACTCAAAAGTCGTCTCATCTGGTGCAATCATTCCGCCTCGAGCCCCCATCTCGATACTCATATTACAAACAGTCATTCGACCCTCCATACTCATTTTTTCAAAAACATCTCCTGCATATTCGCAGAAATAACCGGTTCCAGAGTTGGTTCCCAATTTTGAGATTATGTATAAGATCACGTCCTTAGGAAGTACTCCATTTTTAAGTTTTCCATTGACGCTAACCCGTAAGCTCTTAGGTTTTGACAGCAGTAAGCACTGGCTTGCAAATACTTGGGCAACTTGACTGGTTCCAATCCCAAAAGCAATAGTTCCAAAAGCTCCGTGTGTAGAGGTGTGACTATCGCCACATACCATTGTCATTCCCGGCTGAGTAATCCCTAATTCTGGAGCCATTACGTGTACAATGCCATTGTATTTGTGACCTAATTCATAAAGAGTTATATTGTTTTTGTTACAGTTTTTAGAGAGTTGTGCAAGTTGTTTTCTAGATAACTCATCCTTAACCGGTAAATGTTGGTCTAAAGTAGGTGTGTTGTGATCAGCTGTTGCTAAAATTTGCTGCGGTCTAAAAACTGGAATCTGTCGTTCTTCGAGTTCATTAAAAGCTTGAGGGCTAGTGACCTCATGAATTAAGTGCTTGTCAATGTAAAGCACTTGGGGCCCGTCCTGAATTGTGTCAACGACATGGGTATCCCAAACTTTATCAAATAGAGTTTTTTTCATAAATGCGTATTCGATTTAGTTATAAATCTTAGTGGTTTTTATAATTTCATGAATATCGGAATCAATTACTTCTTTTTTAGTGTCTGCAAAATTTAAGAATTCTGCATAGACAACATCTAATTCAAGTTTAGTAAGTTCGTAGCCAACATTTTTAGCTCTGTATGCTAAGGCTGCACGACCACTTCTGGCAGTAAGTAAAATAGCCGACTCTGTGACGCCAACATCTTTCGGATCTATAATCTCGTAGGTTTCACGATTTTTAATCACGCCATCTTGGTGAATTCCAGAACTGTGAGCAAATGCATTAGCACCAACAATAGCTTTGTTAGGTTGCGTGTAAATTCCCATGCTTTCAGAAACTAATTGACTTATTCCATATAACATTTGTGTGTTTATATTGGTGTCTAGGTTTAGGTAAGGATGTTGTTTCATAATCATCACTACTTCTTCTAAAGCGGTATTTCCGGCGCGCTCTCCAATTCCATTAATAGTACATTCTATTTGGCGGGCGCCGTTAATGATTCCTTCAATAGAATTAGCCGTTGCAAGTCCTAAGTCATTGTGACAATGGCAAGAAATAATCGCTTTATCAATTCCCTTTACGTTTTCTTTTAAGTATTTAATTTTAGCTCCATATTCATGGGGTAAGCAATAGCCAGTTGTGTCTGGGATATTTAACACAGTTGCTCCAGCTTTTATCACTGCTTCACAAACACGCGCCAAATATTCGTTGTCGGTTCGTCCAGCGTCTTCAGCATAAAACTCTACATCTTCAACAAAGGACTTTGCGTAAGATACCGCTCGTACAGCACGCTCAATAATTGCGTCTTTATTTGATTTGAATTTATGAATTATATGGGAGTCTGAAGTCCCAATTCCTGTGTGGATTCTAGGTCTTTTAGCATGTTTGAGAGCGTCAGCGGCAACTTTGATGTCGTTTTCTACTGAACGCGTGAGGCCGCAAACAGTCGCATTTTTTACAATTTTAGAAATTTCTTCTACAGATTTAAAATCGCCTGGACTTGAAACGGGAAATCCAGCCTCAATTACATCAACGCCTAACAAATCCAATTGTTTTGCAATAATTATTTTTTGAGGCGTATTTAGCTTACATCCAGGGACTTGCTCGCCGTCACGAAGCGTTGTGTCAAAAATTTGAATTTGTGTGTTAGACATTTATTGGAATAAATTTTTCTATTGTTGTACGAATTTATATTTTGGTTCTATTAAATGAGTTGGTTATCATATTTGCATTACGATGCATAACAATGCCATATTTCAATTAAGGTTCTAATATACAACATAATATGTCAATATATATACTATGACTAAAGAGCAAAAAGATAATTTATTTGTGCTTATAAAGTCATTGTCCAAATCTGAAAAACGACAATTTAAACTCTATGTTGGCCGTTTGGGTGTTAATGAGGATTCTAAATTTTTATTGCTTTTCAATATTTTACAAAAATTAAAGGTGTACGATGAAACATCAATTTTAAAAAACGGTTTTGTAAAAAAGCAACAACTATCTAATTTAAAAGCGCATTTGTATAAACAGATTTTAATTAGCCTACGATTAAACCCTTCTCACCAAAATATTAGAATTCAAATTCGCGAACAACTAGACTTTGCTACGATTTTATACCATAAAGGGCTCTACACACAAAGTTTAAAAATATTAGACAAAGCCAAGTCACTGGCCATTGCAAATGAAGAGAAAAATATTGCTAATGAAATTATAGAGTTGGAGAAAGTAATTGAATCTCAGTATATTACTCGAAGTATTAGCACACGAGCAGACGAGTTAACTGTTCAAGCTAAAGAGATAAATAATCAAAATTTATTAGCCAGTAAGCTGTCTAATTTAGCACTTCAGTTATATGGTTTATTTTTAAAAACGGGTTATGTGAAACAGGCTTCTGAGCATAAGAAAGTGACTAAGTATTTTAAAGATAGGCTGCCTGATTATAAAATATCTGAATTAGGATTCAGGGAGAAATTATGGCTTTACAAATCTTATTTATGGTATAGTTTCTTGACACAAGATTTTTTAGCATGTTATAAGTATTCAAAAAAATGGGTAGATTTATTCCATGAGTATCCTGCAATGATCCGACTTAATCCTGTCTTTTTTCTTAATGGTAACCAGAATTTATTAGAAGCTTTATTTTTCATAAGACGACACGACAAGTTTTTAGATACATTAAACAATCTAATTAGAGTTACAAATCAAGATTGGTTTCCTAAAGACGATAACGTAGAGAGCCTTACCTTTCTGTATATTAGTTCAAATAAGTTCAATGCCCATTTTATGGAAGGTACCTTTAAACAAGGGCTTCCACTAATTCCAGATACACTAGAAGGGCTTCGAAAGCATAAAAGCCGCATTGACGAACACCATGTTATGGTTTTTTATTATAAATTCGCAAGTCTGTATTTTGGCATCGGCGATTATCATAAGTGTATTGATTTCTTAGAGAAAATAATTAGCAATAAATCTCTACAAATGCGTGAAGACCTTTTGTGTTTCTCTAGGATTTTAAATTTAGTTGCGCATTATGAAGCAGGGCTGGATTATAACCTTGACTCACTCATTAAAAGCACGTATAAGTTTTTGATAAAAATGGAAGATCTTCATATGGTTCAAAAAGAAATGATTAAGTTTCTGAAGCGCTTAGGCGATATTTATCCTCAAGACCTAAGAGCAGCGTTTAAGAAGCTTCATACCAAGCTTAAAGTGTTTGAAAACGATCCTTATGAAAAAAGAGCTTTCTTGTATTTAGATGTGTTGTCTTGGCTTGAGAGTAATATAGAAAATAAATCGGTAGAATCTATAATTCACCGAAAATATTTATCTTTAAGTGAAATAAAATAAAATTTACCGAAAAATATTTGGTTTATACCTTTTAATTATTGAATATTTGCACTCACAAAGTTCAATAACTTACTGAAATGTTATCAAGAAAGGCGGAGGGATAGACCCATTGAAGCCTTAGCAACCCTTTAACTTGTTAAAGTAGGTGCTAAATTCTACTTGATTTTCGATTTAATAATCGGAAGTTAGATAGATAACAAACCCTAATTACACTTCTGTAATTAGGACTTCTTAATAACATTTTTCTAATAAGTACACTTTCAAAAAGTGCATTTGACTTTTGGTTTAATTAGTATTAACTCAAAAAAACTAGAAAAATGAGTACACAAAAATTCGCAACTCAAGCGTTGCATGCAGGACACAATGTGTCAGAAAACGGAGGCACAAGAGCCGTGCCAATTTATCAATCTACAGCGTATGTGTTTAACAGTTCTGACCATGCTGCTAATCTATTTGCTTTGGCCGAGCCAGGTAATATTTATAGCCGTATAAATAACCCTACAAATGATGTTTTGGAGCAGCGACTGGCAGCTTTAGAAGGCGGTATTGCGGCTGTTGTAACTGCCTCAGGTACTGCAGCAATTGCAACAAGTTTATTAACCTTATTAAAAGCAGGTGATCATATTGTTGCCTCAAGTAGTTTGTATGGAGGAACTTACAACCTGTTAAGTGTAACACTTCCAAGACATGGAATTACGACTACGTTTGTAGACCCATCTAGTGCCGAAAACTTTCAAAGAGCAGCCCAAGAAAATACAAGAGCATTTTTTATTGAGTCTCTTGGAAACCCAAAACTAGATGTTTTGGATATTGAAGCAATATCTAAAGAAGCCAAGGCTTACAAGGTGCCATTAATTGTAGATAATACAGTTGCAACCCCTTACTTATTAAACCCTATTGCATACGGCGCTAATATTGTAATTCAGTCGCTTACAAAATACATTAACGGAAATGGAACCGCTCTTGGAGGTGCTATTATTGATGCCGGTACTTTTGATTGGGGTAGTGGGAAATTTCCTGAATTTACAGAACCTTCCGCAGGCTATCATGGCTTAATTTATAACGAAGTTATTGGAGCTGCCTCTTTTATTGCTAAAGTTAGAATAGAAGGTCTTAGAGACTATGGATCTGCATTAAGTCCATTCAATGCGTTTCAAATCATTCAAGGCTTAGAAACCTTAGAAGTTAGAATTCAGAAACACAGTGAAAATGCATTGGAGTTGGCACAGTGGTTGCAAAAGCAAGCCAATGTGGAGTGGGTGAATTACCCAGGTTTAGATTCGAGTCCTTACAAAGCACTTGCCGATAAGTACTTGCCTAAAGGACAAAGTGGAATCGTAACATTTGGCGTGAAGGGCGGCTTTGAAGCAGCAAAAACAATTGCCGATACCACAAAGTTATTTTCGTTACTCGCTAATATTGGAGACACCAAATCTTTGATTATACACCCAGCAAGTACTACACACCAACAGCTAAGTGATGCCTCACAAGAAGCAACGGGAGTTACCAAAGACTTAATCCGTTTATCGGTTGGCTTAGAAAATATTGAAGATTTAAAATCCGATCTTATTGAGGCTTTTAAAGCGGTGGGTGAACTAGCATTGCAAGCAAATTAAGATCGATGAGCAATTTAAGATTTTCTGTGAATGGCGAAAGTAATTCGACCACACAATTTGTAGCCAAAGCACGACACTTTAAGTTAGTTGTCGATGAGCCAGAGGAATTAGGAGGTGCAGATGAAGCTGCGAATCCTGTTGAGTATATTTTAGCGGGCCTAGCGGGCTGTATCAATGTCGTTGGCCACTTGGTTGCTAAGGAATTGGGGTTTGTTATATCTAAACTCAATATTGATATTTCTGGGGAGATCAACCCAGATAAATTATTAGGGATTTCTAATCATGAAAGAGCAGGATTTCAATCCATACAAATCAATCTTAATCCAGAAACAGAAGCCGACATCGTGACCTTGTCTCAGTGGCTGAAAATTGTGGAGGACAGATGTCCTGTTAAAGATAATCTCAGAAATGAAACACCCGTTAGATTATCTGTTGAGAAAGTTTATAGTTAACATAAATCGAGATTAAGAGTGGCAGCACTACAGTATATTAATATTTCAAATTATACCACTAAAACTGGTAAGACATCATCGTTAAATTTGTCTTACCAGCTTTTTGGTAAACCACTGTATGAAGCGCCTATAGTGATGATAAATCATGCCTTAACGGGTAATTCTAATGTCGCTGGAGACGGCGGTTGGTGGACTTCAATTGTAGGACCTGCAAAAGTGATTGACACTAATTTATATACGGTACTAGCATTTAACATCCCCGGCAATGGACAGGACCAAAATCCATTGAACCTCATTGAAAACTACAAAGATTTTACGGCGGGTGATATTGCTCAAATTTTTGCATTGGCCTTGGAGGACTTAAAAATAACTCAGCTTTTTGCTGTAATAGGAGGGTCTGTTGGGGGTGGTTTGGCCTGGGAACTAGCAGCTTTGAAGCCTAAACTGATTGAGCACCTTATTCCGATTGCTGCCGATTGGAAATCTACAGATTGGTTATTAGCTAATTGCCACATCCAAGACCGAATTCTTAATAACTCTTCTGAACCTCTGGCAGATGCACGAATGCACGCTATGTCACTTTACCGAACCCCAGAGTCTTTAAAAAGTAAATTTGACAGATCGATTCAAGCTGGTGAGGCTATTTTTGCTGTAGAAAGCTGGTTAAATTTCCATGGAAAAGCACTGAATGACCGATTTCAACTTGCAGCGTACAAAATGATGAATCAAGTCCTAAGAACTTTAGATATAACGCAAGGAAAAAAAGATTTTGTAGAGGTGGCTTCAAGAATTAAATCTAACATACATATTGTTACTATTAATTCTGACTTGTTTTTCAAACCAAATGAAAACTGGGAAACTTATGTAGGATTAAAAACACATAAAGAGAATGTCAAAATTTCAGAAATTCAATCGATTCATGGACATGATGCATTTTTAATTGAGTTTAACCAACTGGAAGAAATTCTAGAAGGAGTATTTAGAAGCTAATTAAACACATACAGATAAGTTATTAGTAAAAATAAAAAAGCCTGTGAAATTAATTTCACAGGCTTTTTTTAATGTGGTTAAATACTACTTATTCTTTAATGATTTTTACTGTTTTACTTTTGTTATTGGACTTTATTCGCATTAAATAAATCCCTGGGTTTAAAGAGCTAAGATCTAATCTATTGCTGTTCATTAAATCAGGACTAGACTTCAATACAGATTGTCCTAGTTGATTAAACACTTCAACTGTGTCAAATCCTGAAGTGGTATTAATAGTTACCACATCCTTAACAGGGTTTGGTGAAACATTAAACGTATTAAGAGATATTTCTTCAATTCCTAAAGGGTCGGCAGCTCCTGTTGTGAAAGAAAATATAGGGGAATCTGTACTGCCAGCAACATTTACACTTGTAACTTTCCAGTAGTAGGTGGTGTTTGCTTGCCAACCCGTATCAACCGCATCGCCATAGGAAATATTTCCCCCTCCATCAACGGAACCATCAAATCCTGTAAGGGTTCCTATCTCTAATTCATTGGTTGTGCCAATAGAGACATTATAAGATGTTGCAGCATCACCTGTAGTAGCTTCATCCCAAGAAAAATTAATCAATTTAGTGTCTGTAGTCGATAATGTGATTTCTACATCTGTTGCTTGGTCCGTAGGCGACATGTTAGTACACACATCTGGAGCACTACCTTCAGGCTGTTGAATAGTTATATCATCGATTGCCCACCAGTATTCCCATGTTCCTACATATCTGAATCTAATTTGAACTTCGGAATTACCTCCTAAACTAGAGATATCAATTGTTGTATTTCCTGACACGTCTGTATCGTAAGTGATTATATTTTCCCACGATGCTCCGTTATTGATAGACGAATCAATATAGGCTACAGACGACTGGTACAAACGATACCATTGATTCAATGAAAGAACTATATTTGAATAGCTGGATAAATCAAAAATAGGTGAGACTAAAGAGGTGTCTTGGCTTCCGCCACTTCCGTACCCATCGCTATCCACAACTGCATAGTTATTTGTGCAATTTCCCAGCGCAGGGTCGACAATCCCTGTGTTTCCTCCATAAGCTGGAGTTTCAGTTGTGGGATTGTTTACAACCCATTCCCCAACAGTTGCATCTGCAGAGTTAACGGTCCATCCGTTAACAAATCCTTCGGATATTGTTGCAGTTTCAAAATCTTCACTTAAGATTATTTGAGCGTTTGTAATAAAAGTTGTCATTAATATGACTAAAAAAGTAATTTTTTTCATGTGAATGCGTTTAAATTTATATTATAAAGATAATCAAAATAGAAGGATTAAAAAACAACAATTATTAACTATCAATTTTTTTGTGATTTGTCTAATTAACTGCCAAGTTTAATTAGTTTTAATAATTTTAGGCATAAATTTTAATTAATTTAACGCAACCCTTAGAAACAATATGTTTTATATGACTAATTTTGTATTGTAAATAAATCATTTTTTTGAAGCTTATAGAAAACATAAAACAGCCCATTGCTTTTGAAATGGAACTTTTCGAAAAGAAATTTCGATTATCCATGTCCAGTAGAGTGGCGCTTTTAAATAGAATCACGCACTATATAGTCAACCGTAAGGGCAAGCAAATGCGTCCGATGTTTGTATTTCTAACAGCTAAAATGATATCCAACGGAGAAGTTAGCGAGAGGACATATCGAGGAGCCTCGGTATTAGAATTGATTCACACTGCTACTTTGGTGCATGATGATGTTGTAGATGAGAGTGATCGTAGACGCGGTTTTTTTTCTATTAACGCGCTTTGGAAAAACAAAATTGCTGTATTAGTGGGGGATTTTTTACTTTCAAAAGGCCTTTTGCTTTGTATTGACAATAATGATTTTGATCTATTAAAAATCATTTCTGTAGCTGTGCGTGAAATGAGTGAAGGGGAGTTATTGCAAATCGAAAAAGCCCGGAATTTAGATATTACTGAGGAAATTTACTATGAAATTATAAGACAAAAAACAGCGACACTTATAGCTGCTTGCTGTAGTCTGGGTGCTGCTTCTGTTAAGCCACTTTCTAAAGATGTTGAAACCATGCGGAAATTTGGAGAGCTGATAGGCATGTCTTTTCAAATTAAAGATGATTTATTTGATTATGGAAACGAACAAATAGGCAAGCCAACTGGAATTGACATAAAAGAGCAAAAAATGACGCTTCCGTTAATTTATGTGATAAATCAATGTTCTAAAAAAGAAAAGAGGTGGCTGATTAACTCGGTCAAAAATCACAATAAAAACTCTAAACGTGTAAATGAAGTAATCAATTTTGTTAAACAGAATGGAGGTTTAGACTATGCTGTTTCTAAGATGAAATCATTTCAGCAGGAAGCCTTAGAGTTATTGGAACCTTTTCCAGAATCGATCTATAAAAAATCATTAATTTTAATGGTCAATTATGTAATCGAGCGAAATAAGTAACTAAAAACACTTACTTTTACATTACATTTACAGCATCCATTTAATTCTTTACATTGATATCAAAAGCAACAATAGATCAAGTATTTGACACTGCTCGCGTAGAGGAAGTGATTGGGGATTTTGTGCAACTCAAAAAATCTGGAAGTAACTTTAAAGGTTTAAGCCCTTTTAGCGAAGAACGTACCCCTAGTTTTATGGTGTCCCCTGTGAAACAAATTTGGAAAGATTTCTCAACTGGAAAAGGAGGGACTTCTGTTTCATTTTTAATGGAACATGAGCACTTTACATATCCTGAAGCTATTAAATACTTAGCTCGAAAATATAATATTGAGATAGAAGAAACTGTTCAGTCGGATTCTGATAAAGAAGCCGCTGGCGAACGTGAAAGCATGTATCTTGTGAGTGAATTTGCGCGAACCTACTATCAGAACACATTGCAAAAAACAGATCAAGGTAAAGCAATTGGCCTCAGCTACTTTAAGGAGCGTGGTTTTACGGACGAAACGATTCAAGAGTTTCAATTGGGTTTTTCCACAGATGCATGGAGTGGATTTACAGATACAGCCTTAAAAAAAGGTTATAAACTGAAATACCTGGAAAGCACTGGTCTCTCGATTGTGAAGGGTGAAAAGCAATTTGACCGTTTTAAAGGGCGTGTTCTTTTTCCAATACATAGTATGTCTGGGAGAGTGTTGGGGTTTGGTGGTAGAATTTTAGCTAAAAATGAAAAGGCTGCTAAGTACCTAAACTCTCCTGAAAGTGATATCTATCACAAAAGTAAAGTTTTGTACGGGATCTACTATGCAAAACAAATGATTGCTAAAGAGGACAATTGTTATTTAGTGGAGGGTTATACCGACGTGATTCAATTTCATCAAAAAGGGATTAAAAATGTTGTGTCCTCATCAGGAACTGCTTTAACTCCCGATCAAATCCGGTTAATTAACCGTTTGACTAAAAATATCACTGTCCTATTTGATGGCGATCCTGCCGGGATTAGAGCTTCCTTACGTGGTATCGATTTAATTTTAGAGCAGGGGATGAATGTCAAGATCTGTACATTTCCTCAAGGTGAAGATCCAGATAGTTTTGCCAAGCAAAACACCCTTGAAGAGCTGAAGGATTATTTGAAGTCGAATGCGAAGGATTTTATTGCCTATAAAGCATCCTTACTTATGGAAGAAGCTCAAAATGATCCGGTAGCAAAAGCCAACTTAATTAGAGACATGGTAACCAGTATTTCTAAGGTCTCAGATAATATTCAGAAAGAAATTTATGTACGTGAATGTTCACGTATTATGGATATAAGCGAAGATGTGTTGTTTAGCACTTTGGCGCAAATGGGTAAAAAAGCACAGAGTGACGCCAATAAAACCTATAATAAAAAGCAAAAAGCATTTGAGGTTGTTAAGTCTGTAGCGCCCCCTAAAAAAGTAGATATTCAATATGAGCTAGAGCAAAAAATTATTGAAATCCTATTACTTTATGGCAGTAGAAAAGAATCGTTTGAGGATCTCATCCTTAAAGAAAATGATAAGGAAGAGTTGGTGCTAGAGCCTGTCATTCATCAAGTTAAGGTGTTTGAAAAAATATTCTTGGATTTGCAGGAAGATGAAATGCAGTTCACTAATGAAAATTTTAAAATACTGTATTACACAATTATTGATAGTTTAAATCAAACTGATGATTTTGTAATTGAGTCTTTTGTAAATCGGTTGGACCCGACCTTAGCTTCCGACGTCACCAACATCCTAATGAACGAGGAGCGTTACAGCCTTCATAACTGGGAGAAAAATAATATTTTCCCTAAACAAAAAGAGGTGAGCATCGCTCAACTAGTGAGTGAAACAATCTTAACACTACGTTGTTATTTAATCGATCGAAAAGTCAATGAAATTAAAAAAGACACTCAAGACACTGTTGACCATCGAGGACTTCTTGAAGATGTTTTGAACTACTCGAATTTAAAAATGCTGCTCTCCAGAAAATTAAATAGAGTCCTTTAATAATTATTTCTTCTGACGTCCGTGGTCTATTAATTCGACTAGGTTAGAGACATTCAGTTTTTTCATCAATCGCAATTTGTATGTGCTCACTGTTTTTTCATTTATGTCTAATTGGGAGGCAATTTCATTATTTCTTTTTCCAGACGAAATAAGCTTTAAAACTTCAACTTCACGTGTTGAAAGCTTTTTATACAGATTCATAGTGCCTTGACTATTTTTCTCAAAAGTAAGTGTTTGTGCAAGCTCTTTGCTAACATGAATACCTCCTTTATATACTTTTAAAACAGCTCTTTTTATAGTCGCTGTAGTAACAGATTTTGATAAATATCCTGAGGCTCCAGCTTTTATAGCACTAATGGCGTAAATATCTTCTGGGTGTGTGCTAAAAACAATTACTGCAACATCCCTAAACTCCTTTTTAATGGTCCGCAGTACGGTAATTCCATTAATATCTGTTAAGTCAATAGACATTAAAACGATGTCAGTATTTGACTTTTTGAGATACTCTAAAAGTTGTTTTGCTGTGCTGGTAGTGTTTATAATTTTAATGTCTGTTGAGTTCTCAAACAGCATACGGATTCCATAGCTTACTATTGGTTGATGATCTGCAACTAGAACTCTAATCATTGATTCTTAGTATTTTAATTTTTCAGGAATTTCACAGACAGGAATTGGAGTCATCTTGTGCTTGTTTGTTGAATTTAACTGTTTGTAAATATCAAACACCATACGTTCCCTACCTTCATAGTCGTTTATAGACTTCCCTTCTTCAATGGTCTTCATGGCCCATTCTAGCTCAGGATATGAGGCTCCAATTTGATCTTCGTCACTTCTAGAGTCGCCAAACAGTCCATCGCTAGGTGCAGCGTTCAAAATGCTTGATGGAATTTTTAAAGCACTTCCTAAATCGTATACTTCTGATTTTAAAAGGTCAGCAATTGGACTGAGATCTACGCCCCCATCTCCGTATTTTGTGTAAAACCCAATTCCAAAATCTTCTACTTTATTTCCAGTTCCAGCCACTAGCCTTCCCAATAGTCCCGCGTAATAGTAAAGTGTGGTCATTCGCAGTCGGGCTCTAGAATTTGCCAAGGCCATGTCTACGGTTTTTTGTGGGTGCTTTAAGTCAATCTCGTCTTTGAAACTATCAAAAACAGGAGTTAAGTTTATTCGAGTTGATTGTACGTTTTGGAATTTTCCCTCAAGTTGGTTTATGTGCTCTTGAGCTCTAGAGACATGACTTTCAGATTGGTGAATAGGCATCTCTAAGCACATTACTTTTAATCCGGTCATCGCACAGAGTGTAGAAGTGACTGCGGAGTCTACTCCACCAGAAACTCCAATTACAAAGCCATTTACTTTCGCATTTTTAGCATATGTTTTTAACCACTCGACAATAAAGTTTATTACTTGATTTGTTTTCATGTATTCAATTTTCAATAGCCCTACAAAAGTAAACTATTATTGATAAATTATTTTATCTAAATTAAATATAATCATTAAAATGATAATTCATATACTATACAATTTAGTACCTTAGTTCCTTTATATTTTAAACCTATCAAAGAACCACAGGTCTAAATTTTGTAACCAATTATAATGAAGCTAGTGAGTTTTAAATACATATATGTTTTAGCATTATTGTTAGGGTTTCAGCTAAGTCATGCTCAATTAAGTAGGACTCATTATATTCCTCCTATAAGTGCTGCCGATAATAGTAACGCTACCCCCCAAAATCAATATTTACATATTTCAACTCCTAGTCTAACTCCAGTAAGTGTCACAGTGACAGAAATTGGAGGCACTACTTCAGTATATGATGATGTTTCTAATGCAAATCCGCTAGAGATATTGATAGGTTCAGGAGCTAATACGCCTTTTGTTGCAAATGTAGGTACCACAGGATCTAAATACTCTAACAAAGGCTATTCAATTCAGTCAGCTCAACCTATCTATGTTTCTGTGCGTCTTACAGCAGGGAATCAAAATCAAGCAGGTTCTTTAGTTTCTAAGGGTTTAGCCGGACTCGGTACGACTTTTAGGGTCGGAACTTTTACAAATCAAAAAAACTTTTCGTCGAATAATCAAGATTATTTAAATTTTGTTTCTGTTATGGCGACCGAAAATAATACTCAACTTGATTTTTCGGATTTAGCGACTGGGACTATTATTGAAAATGATACGCCATTGTCTGTTATTTTAAATTATGGAGAAACTTATGTGATTGCATTAAATCCTGCAGTTACACCAGCCAATAGAGACGGTTTGGTGGGTGCACTTGTTACCTCTAATAAACCAATTGTAGTCAACTGTGGTTCTTCAAACGGAAGCAATTCAACAGGGAACGGACGTGATTTTGGAATTGATCAAATAGCTCCTTTTGAAACTATCGTTATTGATGGACAAGATTACAGTGAATATATATTTGTGAGGGCTAATGGATATGATGACATTGAACGCCCCCTGATTGTCGCACATTCAGATAATACAGAGGTGTATGTTAATGGAGATGATTCAACAGGCATACTATTGACTACCTTATCTGCAGGGGATTATATTAGTATAGACGGATCTTATTTTAGCACCCAATCAGCTAATGGTTCTAATCCAGGAGGTAATATGTATGTTTGGACATCTAAAACAGCCTTTGCTTACCAGGGAATTGGAGGTACAAATAACGAGGCTAACCAAGAAATGTTTTTTGTCCCTCCTTTAAACTGTAGAACTCCCAAAACAATTAATAACATACCTCTTATTCAAAACACAGGTACAGGAAGTGTTGATTTTACAGGAGGAATAACGATAGTTGCTGAATTAGGAGCATCGATATTGGTTAACGGGGCCGCATCAACTGCGAGTCCACAAGCTGTTGATGGGAATACTAATTTTGTGACCTATCTAATAAGTGGTCTGACTGGAGATGTAAGCATCTCTTCGGATAAACAAATTTATGTCTCCTATTATGGAGCTAATGGAGTGGCTGCCTTAGCTGGTTTTTACTCTGGGTTTATTTTCAAACCAGAAATTAGATCATCGGCTTTAACAACCGTAGTGACTGATATATGTATTCCAAACATTGAACTTGATCTTAGTAGTTTAGAGTCTTTTGATTCCTATCAATGGTTCTACAACGGCTTAGAAATCCCTGGAGCTAATTCTGAAATATTTACACCTGAATCTGCAGGGTTTTATCAATTAGCTGGGGTCATAACAGATTGTGACATTGTACTTTCAGACAATATTCCAGTCAGTAATTGTGCAGGTGATGTTGATGGAGATGGCATAAATAATAATATTGATAGTGACAACGACAATGATGGAGCACTTAATATTCAAGAATCTAATTGTGATTTAACATTTAATCTTTCAAATAATTCAGGTCCATTTTTTACTGCGAGCTCTACCTCCAGTACAGAGAATAATTTAGCCACTTCCTTTACCGGATACGAAGACCAATCCATGTGGTTTCAGGCAGCGCCAGCTACGGAAACAACAATAAGCTCGACTACCTATGAGCTTAATTTCGACTTGCCAACGAGTTTTATAATCAAACAGTCCAACTCGGGAGGTATCTCTGGCTCAACAGAATTTGATGATCAAGAGTCTTTTGTTTTAAGTGTTGCTTATGAAGAAACACTCACCGTTTTTGATCCGGATAATCAACTTTTAATTGACACAAATTATGATGGTATTTATGATAATAATGTTGAAGAATTTACAGCTTTTGAAATTCGATTTAAATTAAATTCAGCAGTACTTGCTTCTGAGGCTGTTACATTTTCATTTCATAGTTATCAGTCAACAGGGTTTAGTTTAAAATACGTTAATAATTCATTGACTGAAATAAACTCAGGGGCTTTTCAACTTACTCAAGCATGCAGGTCTTTAGACACTGATGGCGATACGGTTTCTGACTCTTTAGATTTAGATAGTGATAATGACGGGATTTTTGATGTCATAGAAAACGGGAACTCTTTTTTGGATTAGGATCAAAACGGTCAAATTGATGAGGTTGAATCCAATGATATTAATTTAGATGGTCGTCATGATGCGGCTGTTGACCCAGCTGATTTTGATGGAGATTCGGTATTTGATTTTCTTGACCTAGACAGTGACAATGATGGGTTGTATGATTTATTTGAAGCTGGTATTGTGGTTAACACCCAAGACATTGATAACGATGGTCAAATTGATTTAGGGTTTTCAGACTCTAACATGAATGGTGCATCAGATGTTGCTGAAGCAATAACTCCTATAGATTCAGATGCTGATGACACTCCTGATTTCATACAATTAGACTCTGATTCGGACGGTTGTTTTGATGCAGATGAGGCAGGGTTCACAGCTACTCTAGGTATTTTAGAAGGAACAGCTTTTGATAACTACGGACTTGTTTTTGGTGGCGATGGTTATGATTTTGCAATTGACTCTAATTCTGATGGGTTGTTTGATTATCAAGAATATGTTAATATTATTCCATTGGATATTTCTTCTCCAATTATTATTTGTGAATTTGACAACACCTCTATTTCTGTTTCTCTAGATTCTAACTCAAGTTCGTTTGATAATGTACAATGGGAGCAGAGCTTGGACGGGGGATCAAGTTGGATTGATGTAGCTGAGGTTTTAAATAGTTTTGAAGGTCAAAACTCTAGTGACTTACAAATATTAAATGCCTCAACATCTACTTCAAACACTATATTTCGTACCAGACTAGAGCGCATAGACTATGTATGTGGACCTATTTATTCCAATGAAGTTACTATCATAGTTAATACCAC
>Ga0115550_1001354_pt1 | contig 18433 bp, 17 predicted proteins | sample COGITO_mtgs_1005_FD_87177 | JGI IMG/M metagenome (GOLD analysis project Ga0115550, IMG submission 87177) | Pelagic marine microbial communities from North Sea - COGITO_mtgs_100511 | ecosystem: Environmental > Aquatic > Marine > Epipelagic | place: Germany:Helgoland, sampling site Kabeltonne... | reverse complement strand
TGGCAGCCCTGGCTGATGGCGAATCCACCACCATCTGGAGCGACGTGGCCGGTGTCTACAGCGCCGATCCGCGCCGGGTGAAGGAGGCGCGCCTGCTGGAGCGTCTCAGTCTGGCAGAAGCAAACGAGCTGGCTCGCCTCGGTTCGTCCGTGCTGCACTCCCGTACCCTGCAACCGGTGGCGGACAGTCGCCAGCGCCTCACCCTGCGCTGCAGCTACAACCCGGATGAGGGCTGCACCCACATACTGCGCCGGGCGCCGCGCTCCGGTGGTGCCCGCATCGTTTCTTCGGTGGATCAGATCGCTCTCATTGAGCTGAAAGTGCTGCCACAGACCCACTATGAGCAGACGGTGGCGGCTATCGAAGCCCATCTGGCCCGTCATCGCCTCAATCCGCTCACCTTGCAGCGCCAGCCTGATCGGCGGGTGCTGCGTCTGGCCTATACCCTGGAAGTGGCGGAAGGGGCCTTCGAGATACTGCGTGACTTCCAGCTGCAGGGCAGCTTCACCGGTCTCATCCAGAAAGAGGGGTTCAGTCTGGTGGCCCTGGTGGGCGCCGGTGTCACCGACAACGCAGAGCAGTGTCACCGCTTCTATCAGTTGCTGGCGGATCAGCCGCTGGAGTTCGTGCAGGTGGCCAGAGATGGCCTGAGCTTGGTGGCCGTGCTGCGTCAGGTGGTGCTGGAGCCCCTGCTCATCGCCTTGCACAGCGCCCTGTTCAGTCGCCCTACCCGGGTCGGACTGGTGGTATTTGGCAAGGGCAACATAGGCGGCCACTGGCTCACCCTCTATGCCCGCGAGAAGGCGCGGCTCGAACATGAGCTCAATCTGGCGTTGACCCTGTACGGGGTGTTCAGCTCCGAAGGGGGGCTGCTGGACGAAGAGGGGCTGGATCCCCTCAAGGTGCAGGACAAGTTCAACCCCAAACCGCTGATCTGGCCCGAACTGCTGACCCAGCTGGAGCAGCACAATTTCGATACCCTGATTGCCCTGGACTTGACCGCCAGCGAGACGGTGAGTCGCTACTACCCGGACTTCGCCCAGCTCGGTATTCACATCATCGCCGCCAACAAGTTTGCCGGTGCCGCCGAGAGCGAGTTCTACCAGCGCATCAAGCAGACCTGCCGCGATCATCAGGTGCAGTGGCGCTACAACGCCACCGTGGGCGCCGGGCTGCCGATCCAGTCCAGCATCCAGATGCTGCGCCAGAGCGGCGACCGCATTCAGGGGGTCTCGGGTATTTTCTCCGGCACCCTTTCTTGGCTGTTCCAGCAGTATGACGGCACTCGCCCCTTCTCCGAGCTGGTGGACGAGGCGTGGCAGCACGGCCTGACCGAGCCGGACCCCCGCGAGGATCTCTCCGGCCAGGATGTGCGCCGCAAGCTGCTGATCCTGGCGCGGGAGGCGGGTTTCGAGCTGGATTCCGCCGATATCGAACTGGAAAACCTGGTGCCGGTGACACTGCGCAAGGTGAGCACGGATCAGTTCATGGACAGGCTCAAAGAGCTGGATGACCCGATCCAGACCGCATTTGAAGGGGCGCGTCGGGTTGGCAAGGTGCTGCGCTACGTCGCCCGCTTCGAGCACGATGGCAAGGCCAGGGTCGGGCTGGAGGCGCTGGAGCCTCACCACCCGTTTGCCAATTTGCTGCCTTGTGACAATGTGTTCGCCATCGAGAGCGACAGCTATCGTACCAACCCGCTGGTGATACAGGGGCCGGGGGCAGGGCGTGAAGTGACGGCCGCCGCTATCCAGTACGATCTGTGGCAGATCTGCGCCAGCCTCTGAGAGGATCTCTGAGGCGGGAAAAGTGACGGCCGCAGCCATACACAGCGTGTTCTGTGGCAGGTCTGCGTCCGTCTCTGAGACGATCGCTGAGGTGGGGAAAGTGGCGCTCGGATCGGGCGCTGTCACCGCAAGTAAACAGAGGGCGCCCGGTTGGCGCCCTCTTGCTATGGCTCGCCCGGCCCGAACCGGCTGTGGACCGGATCGTAGAAGTAAGCCTGGTAGTTGAAGCCTATCCCCTTGATGAAGGGGCTCTCAAGCCGAAACAGGCGGCGTGTATCGAGGTGGGCGAAGGTGAGGGAAGGTTTGAAGGTGTTGAGCCAGAGGGTTTGCAATGAACCGTCTTGCCAGGCAGCTTTCAGCCCGGCCTCTACTCTCTGTATGGCCTCCCGATTGGCATTGTGGGCGAAGAAGACCCGGGGCAGGGGATAGTAGAGGGCTATGCTCTCATCCATGATCAGGTCCCTGATCTCCTTGTGGTTCAGTTTCTCCTGCGGCAACTCGTTGATCCCGCGACAGAAGAGATCGAAGCGACCGCGCGCCACCATCTTGAACAGCAGCTCATAGCCTTCTACTTCCTGCACCTTGAACCCTGCCTGCCTCAGGATCTGTACATCGAGCCAGCCCTTGCCCTGGCCGAGAGTAAACTTCTTCAGCTGATCCAGGGTGGTGACGCTGGCGACGGCTGCCTGCTGTTGGGGGCTGACGAAGCAGATGCGGTAGCTGACGATCCCGAGATGGATGGGGAAACGAACATAGTCGACCCCCGTCATGTCACGGTCTGAGCGGTAGCTGTCCATGGCAAACAGGTTGGGATAGTGGTTGAAGCGCAGGCTGATCCACATCCTGGCCAATGTCATGGGGGGGGCGGCTCGCAATTGAAAGTCACCATGGCTGGCGCGAGTCTTCTCCAGCGCCAGTCGCAGCAGTTCACGGTCATAGGTGACTCTGGGATCCCGTTCACTCTCAGGGCTCATGTGGGTGAACAGAGTCGGTGTGGCAGCCTGCGCTGACAGGGTCAGCAAGAGGACAAGCAGAGAGAACCAGATCATCACGACCTCCTGTCGAAAAATAGACTCTTATGAATATAGTGGCTGCGGCCGTGTTACTGCGTCTGTGTCACCTGGTGTCAGGGCTCGCCGTTTCTCGTGCCTCCTGAGCCAAAGGTGCCCCTGAGCGGATCGTAGGTGTAGTCGCGGTAGTCAATCTCCAGCTCCCGGAGTTGCGGATTGTCCAACCGGAACAGCCGTCGTTTATCCAGTCTGGCAAAGTCGAGGGCAGGCTTGAAGGTCTTGAGCCAGAGCGTCTGCAGGGAGCCATCTTGCCAGGCCAGTAACAGTCCTGTCTGGATGCGTTTGAGTGCGTGCTTGTTTCCCTTGTGGGTATAGAAGAGGTGGATGAAGGGATAGTGGAGGGCTATGTGTTGATCGACAGTGAGGCGGGTGAGATCCCTGTGGGTTTCCAGCTCGGTAAGCAGCTCGTTGGCCCCCCGGCAGAACAGGTCGATCCGGCCCCGCTCTACCAGCTTGAACAGGCGTTCGTAGTTGTCGACCTCCTGCACTCGCATGCCTGCATGACGCAAAATGGTGACATCCTGCCAGCCTCGCCCCTGGCCATGGAGGAAGCTTTTCAACTCATCAAGGCGGGTCAGTCTGGCTAGTGCCTGTTGACGCTGGGGACTGACAAAACAGATCCGATAACTCAGTATGCCGAGGTCTACCGGGAAGGGAACATAGTCGAGAGACTCGGCTTCACTGGCCGGGCGCTGGCTATCCACCGCAAAAAAGTTGGGATAGCTTCCCTGCTGTATGGCTAGCCGCAGCCGTACCCGATTCATGGGCGGGGCGGCCTGCAGTTCATACTCGCCGTAGCTGTCACGGGTTTTATCCAGCGTCAGCTGCAGCAGGTCACGGTAATAAGATGCCCGCTTGTCCTGTTCGCTCTCCGGGCTGGCATGCGTAAAAATCTCGACCGCCAGCAAGGGCTGGGTCAGCAGCAGGTTGCCAAGCAGCAACCAGAACGGGAACAGGCCATAACGGATCATGCGATGTTTCCAGACACACACTTGTTTGAGTGTAGTGTGCCCAGCCTGTTTGCCCGTGCTACCAGAACATCCGGCCGAGCAAGGGGGCGAGCAGCACCGTCACCATGCCCGCTATCATCATTACCATGCTGGAGACGACGCCCTCCTCGTTACCCATCTGGTACGCCTTGGCGGTGCCGGCGCCATGGGCCGAGGCGCCGAAACCGGCCCCCTTGCCGAGGCGGCTGCGAATGGCGAGCAGGGTGAGCACGCTCTCCCCCACCGCCATGCCGATCACCCCGGTCAGCACCACAAACAGCGCTGTGAGATCGGTCTGGCCGCCGATGGCACGGGTCGCTTCCACCGCGAACGGTGTGGTGATGGAGCGCATCGCCAGGCTGCGCTGCAACATGTCGGAGAGGTGCAACCAGCGCGCCAGCAGTACTGTGCTGCCCACTGCCATGATGACGGAGGCAACGACCCCGACCGAGAGGGAGAGCCAGTGCCGGTGGATCAGCTGGCGGTTTTCATAGACGGGCACGGCGAAGGCGACGGTGGCCGGTCCCAGCAACCAGAGCAGCCAGTGGGACTGAGCCATGTAGTCCTGATAGGGGATGTGAAACAGCAGTACCACGGCAACCAGCAGGGTGGGCGCCAGCAGCAGCGGCATCAGGGGCAGTATGCGCTTGCGACCATAAAGCCATTTGCTGGCGTAATAGAACAGCAGGGTAAGGGCGAAGCAGAGCAGGCCGAGCAGGGTATCAGACATGGCGGCGACTCCGGCGGGCGAGTTTCAGTTCGAGGCGATAGACCCTGTCCACCACCAACGCAGTGGTGCCCAGCACCAGAGTGGTGCTGATCAGCAAGACCAGCATGATGCGCCACCCCTCCTGCAACAGCAGATCCTGATAGTTGACCACGGCCACCACGGCCGGCACGAAGAACAGCAGCATCTCGGCCAGCAGCCAGCGGGCACCTGCGCTGAACCACTGGGTCTTGACCACGCCGAGCAGGATCAGGACCAGCAGCGCCAGCATGCCGGTGAGGTTGGCGGGCAACGGCAGGTGGAAGGTACGTACCGCCGCATCGGCCAGCAGCCAGATGGCGGCCAGCAGGGCGATTTGGAAGGGAGTCTGGAACCAGCGAATGCAGAGGGCTTTCATGATGGGTGTCTTTCTGTGAACTGGCTCACAGTATAGAGACAGGCAAAACCTGCAAAAAATGAATTTAAATTATCAAATTCATGCCAAAGAGGCATGATCAAGGTTCCAGCCAGCATAGAGAGCACCATGGATATCCGAGCCCTGCGTTACTTTGTGGAACTGGTGCGGGAGCAGAGCTTCACCCGAGCCTCCGAGAAGCTGTTCGTCACCCAGCCCACCATCAGCAAGATGATCCGCAATATCGAGGAGGAGCTGGGCCAACCCTTGCTCAACCGCGAGGGGCGCCGCTTCACCCTGACCGACAGCGGCCAGGTGCTGTTCAATCGGGCCCAGACCATACTGGCCGAGATGCAGCAGCTGGAGGCGGAACTCGCCGATCTGCAGAGCCTGCAATTTGGCCGGTTGGCTCTCGGCATACCGCCCATGGTGGGTCACGTCTATGCGGATCTCATTCGTACCTATCGCAGCCGTTATCCCAAGGTGGAGCTCTCCATCGTCGAATATGGTGGTCGGCGCATCGAGCAGGCTGTGCTGGCGGGGGAGCTGGATCTTGCCATCACCATGCTGCCGACCCGGGAGGGGGGCGCCCTGAGCGCGCTGGAGCTGGATCAGTATCCCATTCAGGTAGTGCTGCCGGACTTGCCGCGCTGGCGCGGATGCCGCGAGACCCGGCTGGAGGATTTGCGTGATGAACCCTTCCTGCTTTACACCCAAGCCTTCACCCTGAGCGAGCGGCTGGAGCAGGCATGCCAGCAAGCGGGCTTCGTGCCCCAGGTGGCAGCCCGCAGCAGCCAGTGGGACTTTCTCACCGCCATGGTGCGCAGCGGCATGGGGATCGCCTTCCTGCCCGAGCCCATCTGTCGGCGGCTGACACCGGACGGGCTGGTGCTGCGGCCGCTTTTGCCTGAACTCAGCTGGCGGCTCGGGGTGATCTGGCCGAGCGATCGCTATCTCTCCCGCACCGCCGAAGCCTGGCTCGCGCTCTGCCGCGAGCAGGGCTGAAATCGTGCTCAGTCTTTGCCGAAGCGATCCGTCATGGGGTTGTAGAAGTAGGGGAGATAGTCGAAGTTGATCCCCTCGAGGAAGGGGTTTTCCAGTCGCAGCATGCGCCGCTGCTTTAGCCCGGCAAAGGCGATGGCGGGGCCGAAGCTGTGGCGCCACAGCGCTTGCAGGGATCCGTCCTGCCATGCCCGGTGCAGGCCGACCTCTACCCGTTTCAGGGCATCACCATTTGCCATGTTGGTGTAAAAGAGCCGAGGTAGCGGGTAGTAGAGCAGCAGATGGTCGTCTACCAGCAGGTTCGCAACGTCCTTGTGGGTAAGCTGTTCGCTGCGCAATTCGCTCGCGCCGCGGCACAAGAGATCGAAACGGCCACGGGCCACCATTTTGAACAGCATCTCGTAACTCACCACCTCCACCACCTTGAGACCGGCATGGCGCAGTATCTCCACATCCAGCCAGCCTTTGCCCTGGCCAAAGGTGAAACGGCGCAACCCGTCCAGATCGGTTACCCCAGCCATGGCAGCCTGCTGCCGGGGGCTGACGAAGCAGATGCGGTAGCTGACGATGCCCAGATGAATGGGAAAGCGGACATAGGCCAGCCCCTTCCCATTGCGCCTGCTACTGTAACTGTCCATGACGAACAGGTTGGTAAAGTTGTTGAATTGCAGGCTGAGGCGCGCTCTGTCCTTGGTCATGATGGGGGCGGGCACCAGCTCATAGTCACCAAACATGTCGCGGGTTTTGTCGAGCGCCAGCCTTAGCAGCTCTCTGTCATAGGTCATGCGGGGATCCCGTTCGCTCTCCGGGCTGATATAGGTGAAACGGGTGGCTGCCATCAGAATGGAAGGGAGGAAAAGGCAGAGGGTCAGAAACAGGAGTCTATACATCTCGGCTAGGCTCAACGACTATCTTGCATCCAGTATAGTTCGCTGTTTTCGGGTCTTGCCCGGTCGCAGGCCACGCATCTGCTCGGCGAAGAGTGCGTTCACACCGCCATCAGGACGACTTCATCAAGTTTCCCAACTGGCGACATAGCTGGCGCAGTGTCTGGTTGTCGAGGGCGCCAAAGCCGAGCAGCCAGCCCTCCAGATTTGGCTCGCCTAGGTAGAACTGTCCGAGCGGACGCAGACCTATGCCCCGGGCATTGGCGGGGTTGGTCCAGCGGGTCTCGCCGCCAGCGGGCAACAGCACGGCGCATTGCAGCCCGGCGCCGCTGTGAACCGGGGTGAGCTGCGGGCAGTGGCTGGCCAGCTCGGCCAGCAACAGGTCGCGCCGGCTCTGGTAGATGAGCCGGCTCTGGCGCAGGTGGGTGGCGAAATGACCGGCGCGGATGAAGTCCGCCGTGACCGCCTGCTGCAACTGGTTGCTGTGGCCATCAAAGGCCGCCCTGGCCTGGCAGAAGGCACTCATCAGCGGCCTTGGCAGCACCAGATAGGCGAGTCGCAACGAACCGAACAGCACCTTGCTGAAGGTCCCCACATAGATGACTCGCCCCTGGTTATCCAGCCCCTGCAAGGCGGGCAGCGGGCGCTGATCGTACTGATATTCCCCATCGTAATCGTCCTCCAGGATCCAGGCGCCGTGACGCTCGGCCTCCCTCAGCAACGCCATTCGGCGGGCGAGGCTCATGGGCACGCCCAGGGGGTACTGGTGGGCCGGCGTGGTGTAGATGAGGCGCGGTGCCGGGTGTTGCCCCAGCGGGTTGAGCCCCTCCCCATCTACTGGCACAGGGTGCACTCTGGCACCGGCGCTCTCCATGGCGGTACGGGCCCCGGGGTAGCCGGGATCCTCTACCCAGACGGTGTCACCGGCATCGATGAGCAGTTGGGTCGCCAGCAGTATCCCCTGCTGGGAACTGGTGAGTATCAGGATTTGATCCGGTTCGCACACCACGCCGCGGGACTGCACCAGATAACTGCTGATGGCGGCCCGCAGCTCAGGCAAGCCTTGCGGGTCGCCATAGTTCATCCAGCGTTCACCCTGCTGGCGCCACTGCTGCTGCATCAGCCGACCCCAGAGCGCATGGGGGAAGAGGCGGGAGTCAGGCTGACTGGACGCAAACGAGGTGCCGATGTCTGGTGTGTCATGACAGGCGCCGCCTGCTGCCATCTCCTGACCACGGCGGGAGAGTCCGGCCGCCGACTGGGGCGGACGTGGCGCCGGGCACACCGCTGCCAGGGCGACAAAGCTGACGGCCCCCACCTTGCGCACCAGATAACCTTCCGCCTCCAGTCGACCATAAGCCAGCTCTACCGTGCTGCGGGAGACCCCCAGATCCCCTGCCAGCATACGGCTGGCGGGCAGCCGGCTGTGCTGGGGAAGATGGCCGGCCAGGATGGCACCGCGCAAGGTGCGCACCAGCTGCTCGTGCAGCGGCAGATCGCTGGCTTGCTGAGTGGCAAACAGGGTTGGCAGGGCGGGCATGGCTATCTCCGGCGCTTGGCATAATTGGTCTGCCCATATTGGCAAAATTGGTCGGCGTGGCAAGGCCATTATCCCGTTACATTGGTGCGCAAGGAACATGATCAACCATATTGGCAACGAAAGGAGTCTGCATGTCGGAATACAGCGCCATCATCAGCTGGGAGCGAGGTGCCAGCGAGCGCTTCCTCGATCAGCGCTACAGTCGGGCCCATCAATGGGAATTCGACGGCGGCGTCAGGGTGGCCGCTTCTTCATCCCCCCAGGTCGTGCCCTTGCCCTGGTCGGTGGCCGAGCACGTCGATCCGGAGGAGGCCTTCGTCGCGGCCCTCTCCAGCTGCCACATGCTGACCTTTCTCTGGCTGGTGGCCAAGCAAGGCTATCTGGTGGACCGCTATCGGGATCAGGCGATTGGCGTCATGGAGGCGGATGAACGGGGGCGTCAGTCGATTACCCGGGTGACCCTGCGCCCGCAGGTGTTGTTTGGCGGCGCACGCCAGCCAACCCTGGCCGAGCTGGAGCAACTGCACCATCAGGCCCACGAGGAGTGCTTTATCGCCAACTCGGTCAGGACCACAGTGATCACCCAAATCGTACTGTGGCCACGGGAGGCTTCCCTATGAGCCATGTATTGGCCTCCGACCTCATCAGCCTGGTCAACACCATCGCCACCACCCGGATCCGGGTTTAGCCACAAGGAGCTTCACCATGAGTCATGTATTGAGTACGGGTCTTGCCAGCCCGATGGACGCCAGCGCCTTTTTCGAGGCCCAGCTGAGATTTCGCACCGACCCGGCGGATCTGGCCACCGATCTGCTGGAAAAAGAAGAGCGCATCGTCGTCATCGACACTCGATCCGCGCAGCATTACCGGCTGGGGCATATTCCAGGGGCCGTCTCTTTCCCCCATGGCGCCATGAATCCGGCGACGACGGCCACCCTTGCGCGGGACAAGGTTTATGTCTGCTACTGCGATGGCATAGGCTGCAACGGCTCGACTCAAGGGGCCTACAAACTGGCGGCGCTGGGCTTTCAGGTCAAGGAGTTGATCGGTGGCCTGCACTGGTGGCGTCAGGACGGCTTTGCCGTCGCCCTCGGTGAAGATGCGGGCGTTTTGCTGGAAGGAGGAATGACCTGTGGCTGCTGATCATCATCTGAACGAGTTCGGCCAAGCGGTTGGCGTCCCCTTGCCCGACTGGCTCGGGGCCGAGTTTCCTCCTCATCAGCCACTGTCAGGCTGGGGCTGCCGGCTGGAGCCGCTTGATCCCGAGCGCCACGGACCCGCGCTCTGGCAGGCGTTCGGCACCGACAGTGGGGCCATGTGGACCTATCTCACCAGTGGTCCCTTCGCCGATGAGGCGGCCATGCAGGCCTGGTTGCAACAGTGCGTCGCCAAAGTGGATCCCCAGTTCTATGCCATAGTGGACGCAAAAACGGACGCCGACAGCGGTAAGGCACTGGGGCTCGCCAGCTACCTGCGCATCGATCCCTTGGCTGGCAGCATTGAGGTGGGCTGGCTGCACTTCTCGCCGGCCCTGCAACAGTCGCGGCTGGCGACGGCGGCCATGGCGCTGATGATGGCCAACGCCTTTGCCCTCGGCTACCGGCGCTACGAGTGGAAGTGCAATGCCCTCAACAAGCCCTCCTGGCGGGCGGCGCTGCGGCTCGGTTTCAGTTATGAGGGAACATTTCGCCAGAACAGGGTAGACAAGAGCCGCAGTCGGGATACCGCCTGGTTCTCGGTGATCGATAGCGAGTGGCCCGCCCTGCAGGCGTGTTTCGCGCGCTGGTTGGCAGAGGATAACTTCGATGAGGCTGGCAGGCAGCGGCTGCGGTTATCCGATCTGACCACCGCCTGTCATGGGAAAGCCGAGTGATATGCAGAGGCTCAGGGTCGGCCTGGGCCTCTCTTTTTGACTAGTCCCCCTGGTGTTCACCAATCGGGGCCGCAATCCATTTCATCAGCGTCAGCATATCTTGCGGCGCCACCCCGACCGAAAGGCCACGTTTGCCGCCGCTCACCAGGATCTCGTCAAACGCCATGGCGGAGTCATCGAGTACGGTTGGCAACAATTTTTTCTGGGCCAGCGGGCTGATGCCCCCCACCTTGTAACCGGTCAGCTTCTCGGCCTCCGCCGGTGTCATCATCTCCACCTTTTTCAAACCCGTGGCCTTGGCCAGCTGTTTGAGACTGCACATGCCGGATGAAGGCACTATGGCCACCACTGCCTGCTTGTCATGATGGGCGATCAGGGTCTTGAACACCCGGGCTTCCGGCAGGCCGAGCCGGGTCGCGGCGTGCTTGCCGAAATCGTCGTGAGCGTCGCACTCATAGGGGTAGAGCTTGTGGGGTATCTTGAGCTTTTTCAGCAGGTTGATGGCAGGAGTCATGGTGGTTGCCTTGAGTCAAAACAAGGCCAAACAGTCTGCTCTCGCGAGTCGATGGATGCAATGATGAGTTCTGAACGAATGACATCAGGCTGCCAGTATGGCCGTGCTGAGACGGGCAAGGCGGGCTGCTGCCCAGCTGCGGTTGCGGGGGATGGCAGCAGGATCGCATAATGAGCCTCCTCAACGAGCTAGGGAGCCGGGATGAAACTGGACGCAGAGATAGAGCACCTCGCCACCGAACTTGGCAAGGCCCTCGGCCAGCGAGGCTGGCTGGTGGCTACCGCCGAATCCTGTACCGGCGGTGGCGTGGCAACGGCCATCACCGACATTGCCGGCAGCTCTGGCTGGTTCGATCGCGGCTTCGTCACCTATACCAACCAGGCCAAGCAGCAGATGCTGGGGGTGAGTGACGAGAGTCTGCAGCAGCACGGGGCCGTAAGCGAGGCTGTAGTGCTGGAGATGGCTCGTGGCGCCCTGGCACACTCCTCGGCCGCCATCAGCGTGGCCATCAGCGGTATCGCAGGCCCGGGTGGTGCAACCGAAGACAAACCTGTCGGTACCGTCTGGTTCGCCTGGGCGGAACAGGGTGGCCGCCATCACTCCCTGCTGGCCCGTTTCGACGGTGACCGGCGTCAGGTACGCCAGCAGGCGGTCAGACAGGCCTTGTCCGGACTCTTGGCCCTGCTCAGATAAATTGGGCTTGATACTGTATGAATAGACAGTATACTTAGCCCAACTTCACTTATTACTCACGATTTCCAGCGGAGATTGGCATGGATCAGAACAAACAGAAGGCACTGGCGGCTGCGCTGGGTCAGATTGAAAAGCAGTTCGGCAAAGGCTCCATCATGCGTCTGGGCGACAGCAAGACCATGGATATCGAAGCCATTTCTACCGGTTCCCTCTCCCTGGACGTGGCGCTGGGTATCGGCGGTTTGCCGTGCGGCCGTATCGTCGAGATCTATGGCCCGGAATCTTCCGGCAAAACCACCCTCACCCTGCAGGTGATTGCGGAAGCCCAGAAGAAAGGCAAGGTCTGTGCCTTTATCGATGCGGAGCACGCCCTCGACCCCATCTATGCAGCCAAGCTGGGCGTCAACGTCGATGACCTGCTGATCTCCCAGCCGGATACCGGTGAGCAGGCGCTGGAAATCTGCGACATGCTGGTACGCTCCAACGCCGTTGACGTCATCATCGTCGACTCGGTGGCCGCTCTGACGCCGAAAGCAGAAATCGAAGGCGAGATGGGTGATTCCCACGTCGGCCTGCAGGCTCGTCTGATGTCCCAGGCGCTGCGCAAGCTGACCGCCAACATCAAGAACGCCAACTGCCTCTGTATCTTCATCAACCAAATCCGGATGAAGATTGGTGTCATGTTCGGCAGCCCGGAAACCACTACCGGTGGTAACGCGCTCAAGTTCTACGCCTCAGTACGTCTGGACATCCGTCGCATCGGCGCCATCAAGGAAGGTGACGAAGTGGTCGGTAACGAGACCCGCGTCAAGGTGGTCAAGAACAAGGTTGCGCCTCCCTTCAAGCAGGCTGAATTCCAGATTTTCTACGGTGTCGGTATTTCCAAGGAAGGTGAGCTGGTGGATCTCGGCGTCAAGCACAAGCTGATCGACAAGGCGGGTGCCTGGTACAGCTATAACGGCGAGAAGATAGGTCAGGGCAAGGCCAACGTGATGAAGCTGTTCACCGAGAACAAGGTGATGGCAGCCGAGGTGGAAGCCAGACTGCGTGAGTTGCTGCTCTCCGGTGATGTGCCGGCCGAGAAGCCGGTCGTGGCGGATGCCGACGAGCTCGAAGCCGAAAGCGAACAAGAGTTCGAATAACAGTGAGGCCGGGCTAACCCCCGGCCTTGTCATTTATGACTGATACACCTAACTGCGAACCCACTGAACCCTCCTTCGAAGAGCAGTTTGCTGCCGCCCGCGCTTTTGCCATGCGCAGTCTGGCTCGCCGCGAGAGTGCCGAGTCTGAACTGGCCAACCGGCTGCGCCAGCAGGGCTTCAACGAAGATGTCGCCTGCGCTGTCGTCGACTACTGCCGCGGGTATAACTGGGTCAATGACGAGCGTTATGGCGCCATGGCGGTGCGATCCGGTGCTGCCAAGGGCCATGGTCCCATCAAGATCCGCTTTGAGCTGCGTCGCAAGGGGCTGGACGATGGCCAGATAGAGACCGCGTTCGATCAGCCTGAACTGGACTGGTTCGAGCTGGCTCTTGCCCTGCTTGAGCGGCGAGCCAGAGCCAGCGATCTGGGCGACTTCAAACTGCGGATGAAGTGGCTCAAGTATCTGCTGGGACGCGGGTTTAATCAGGATCAGGCCCGTTATGCCATCGCGACCATGATGGAGAGCGAAACTCAAGACGGTTGATTTTGAAGCGGCATGCCATCAGCCGTGCTGACTGTGCCATTATCCCGATACAGGTCAGGCTACTGGCCTTGTTCCTGTCTTGTTCCGGGTGACCGCCAGTCAGCCCATGAGGCCACAGGTCGCGTCACATCAAGCCACCAAGCGGTGCACAGTTCGAACGGCAGGCCCACATCCGCGTATTGAGGGTGATTTCCTTTTTTCTGTAGGCTCACCGACCCGTTTTGCCACGAATATTCCCCCGCGTGTGGCCGTATTTTCTCTGCAAAAACGGCTTGTCTGCCTCCATTGCCCGCCAACACACATTTATGCGCACTTTTTCACCCGTGACCGGCTGGCACGTTTTACTTTACCCCGCAGAAAACTTACATTAATGCGGTTAAAAGTCCGTATTCGAATCAAGCAGGATTTTCCATGTATATGTCCACGTCAGAGATACGCGCTGCGTTTCTCGAGTATTTCCGCTCCCAGGGGCACCAGGTTGTCTCTTCCAGCTCGCTGGTACCGCATAACGACCCGACCCTGTTGTTTACCAACGCAGGCATGAACCAGTTCAAGGATGTGTTCCTTGGTGCAGACAAGCGTGCCTACAATCGGGCAACCACTTCCCAGCGTTGTGTCCGTGCCGGTGGTAAACACAATGACCTGGAAAACGTCGGCTATACCGCTCGTCACCACACCTTCTTCGAAATGCTGGGCAACTTCAGCTTCGGTGACTACTTCAAGCAGGACGCCATCCGTTTTGCCTGGGAATTCCTGACCGGTACTCTCCAGCTGCCCAAAGAGCGCTTGCTGGTAACCGTGTATGAAACGGACGATGAAGCCTTCAACATCTGGGCAAATGAAGTGGGTGTGCCGGTCGAGCGCATAGTGCGCATCGGTGACAACAAGGGGGCAGCCTTTGCTTCCGATAACTTCTGGCAGATGGGTGATACAGGTCCGTGTGGCCCCTGCACCGAGATCTTCTATGACCACGGCGATCACATCTGGGGCGGCCCTCCCGGCTCACCGGAAGAAGATGGCGACCGTTTCATCGAGATCTGGAACGTGGTGTTCATGCAGTTCAACCGTCAGGCTGATGGCACCATGGAACCGCTGCCCCGTCCGTCCGTGGATACCGGCATGGGTCTGGAGCGTATCTCCGCCATCATGCAGGGCGTGCACTCCAACTACGAGATCGACATCTTCCAGGCGCTGATCAAGAAAGCGGCCGAGATCGTGGGTACTACCGATCTCAGCAATCAGTCCCTGCGCGTCATCGCCGACCACATTCGCTCCTGCGCCTTCCTGATCGCTGACGGCGTCATGCCGTCCAACGAAGGTCGTGGCTATGTGCTGCGCCGCATTATCCGTCGCGCCGTGCGTCACGGTCGCAAGCTGGGTGCCACCGACGTCTTTTTCTACAAGCTGGCTGCCGAACTGGCGGTGCAGATGAAAGACGTGAGCGCCGAACTGATCGCCCAGCTGCCGCTGGTCGAGCGCGTGTTGCGCATCGAGGAAGAGCAGTTCGTCCGTACGCTGGATCGCGGCCTGCTGCTGCTGGAAGACGTGCTGGCCAATCTGGGTGATGCCAAGGTCATACCTGGCGAGGTGGTGTTCAAGCTGTATGACACCTACGGCTTCCCGGCTGACCTGACCGCCGACGTGGTGCGCGAGCGCGAGATCGGCATCGACGAAGAGGGCTTCAATGCCGAGATGGAGAAGCAGCGCGCCCGCGCGAAAGAGGCCTCCAGCTTCGGTGTGAACTACAACGAGGTGCTCAAGCTGGACTTCGAGACCCCGTTTACCGGTTACAAGCAGCTGAGCCAGAAAACCAGCGTCGTCGGCATCTACAAGGATGGCGTCGAAGTGAATGGCCTCATCGCCGGTGAAGAAGCCGTCGTGGTACTGGCCGAGACTCCCTTCTACGCCGAGTCAGGTGGTCAGGTGGGTGATTGCGGTGTGCTCAAGGTAGATGACGGCATCTTCGCCGTGACCGATACCCAGAAAGCGGGCAAGGCCATCATTCACAAGGGTTATCTGGAGCTGGGTACCCTGGAGAAAGGTGCCCTGGTCGAAGCCGTTGTCGATGGCGAGCGTCGTCAGGCTGTGGCCCTGAACCACTCTGTGACTCACCTGCTGCACGCAGCCCTGCGCCAGGCGCTGGGGGATCATGTGACTCAGAAAGGGTCTCTGGTGGGGGCCGAGCGCATGCGCTTCGATTTCTCCCACTTCGAAGGACTGACCATGGCGACCATTCGCCGGGTCGAGGAGCTGGTCAATGCCCAGATCCGTGCCAACCACGACATCGCTACCCAGGTAATGGATCTGGAAGCGGCCAAGTCGGCCGGTGCCATGGCGCTGTTTGGTGAAAAATATGAAGACGACGTGCGCGTCGTGCGCATGGGCGACTACTCCACCGAGCTGTGCGGCGGTACTCACGCCAAGCGCACCGGTGACATCGGCTTCTTCAAGATCATCGCCGAGAGCGGCATTGCCGCAGGTGTGCGTCGCATCGAAGCCGTGACCGGCAAGGGCGCCATCGATTTCATGCACCAGATGGGTGAGCAGATCGAAGAGGCAGCTGCTCTGGTGAAGGGGGATCAGTTCTCCATCGCCGATAAAGTGCGCCAGATACTGGACAAGTCCAAGATGATGGAGCGCGAGCTGGAGCAGCTCAAGGCCAAGCTGGCCGCCCAGGCTGGTAGCGACCTGTTGAGCCAGGTGATCGAGATAAACGGTCAGAAGGTGCTGATAGCGGCGCTGGAAGGGGCCGATCCCAAGTCACTGCGTGGCATGCTGGATGAGCTGAAAAACCGGATGAAGTCCGGTGTTGTGTTGCTGGCAACCAGCAGCGATGACAAGGTCAACCTGATCGCCGGTGTGACCAGCGATTTGACCGGCAAGGTCAAGGCCGGTGAGCTGGTCAATCTGGTGGCCCAGCAGGTAGGTGGCAAGGGGGGTGGTCGTCCTGACATGGCTCAGGCGGGTGGCACTCAGCCAGAAGCTGTGCCTGCGGCACTGCAATCCGTTCACTCCTGGCTGGAAGAGCGCCTGTAAAAGGGCGAGGTGATCTGTGGCACTCTATGTACAGAAGTACGGCGGCACCTCGGTCGGCACGCTGGAGCGGATCGAGGCGGTGGCTGAGCGGGTTCAACTGACCCGCGCCCAGGGACATGACGTGGTGGTAGTGGTCTCTGCCATGTCGGGGGAAACCAACCGGTTGCTGGGTATGGCCCAGCGGCTGGATCCTGATGCCAACCGGCGCGAGATGGATGTGCTCGTCTCCACCGGTGAGCAGGTCACCATAGCGCTGCTGGCGATCGCGTTGAACAAACGCGGTTGCGCTGCGGTCTCTATGACCGGCGATCAGGTACGCATTCATACCGACTCCGCCTATGGCAAGGCACGTATCAGCCACATCGACACCGAACAGGTTCAGGCTGAACTGGGGGCGGGCAAGGTGGTGGTGATCGCCGGTTTCCAGGGCCGTGATGAGCACAATGCCATCACGACCCTGGGGCGCGGTGGTTCGGATACCACGGCAGTGGCGGTAGCCGCGGCCATCAAGGCCGATGAATGCCAGATCTTTACCGATGTGGATGGGGTCTATACCACGGATCCGCGCATCGAGCCCAAGGCCCGTCGTCTTTCCACCATCACCTTCGAGGAGATGCTGGAGATGGCGAGCCTGGGGGCCAAGGTGCTGCAGATCCGTTCGGTGGAGTTCGCGGGCAAGTACCGCGTACCACTACGGGTGCTGTCGAGCTTTGTCGATGGAGAGGGAACCTTAATCACATATGGAGGTGAGAGGATGGAAGCTCCCCTGGTATCCGGGATAGCCTTCAATCGCAACGAGGCCAGTTTGACCATTCTGGGTGTACCGGACAGGCCCACCGTTGCGGCGCAGATCCTGAATCCGATCAGTGACGCCAACATAGATGTCGACATGATAGTGCAGAACACGCTGGGGGATGGCACAGCCGACTTCACCTTTACGGTGAATCGCGATGACTATCGCCGGGCGCGCGCCTTGCTGGAGGAGACCGCCAGCGAACTGGGGGCCGCCTGCGTGCAGGGCAACGGCGAGATAGCCAAGGTGTCCATTGTCGGTGTCGGCATGTGGAACCACCCCGGTGTCGCCCGCACCATGTTCAAGGTATTGGGCGAGGAGGGGATCAACATGCAGTTGATTTCCACCTCTGAAATCAAAATATCCGTGGTGATTGACGAGAAGTACCTGGAGCTGGCCGTGCGCGCCTTGCACGCCGCTTTCGGGCTGGATAATGAGCCTCATGAGCAGCCCTTGGGGAACAATCCCTGATTGATTTAGTTTCAACCATTTACCATATCGGTATCTTTGTAAGATAATGTCGCATATCGATATAAATACAAAACAGGATACAGGAGCAAGCGAATGCTTATTTTGACTCGTCGTGTAGGGGAAACCCTGATGATTGGTGACGAAGTGACTGTCACCGTACTGGGCGTTAAAGGCAATCAGGTTCGTATCGGTGTTAACGCACCGAAAGAGGTCTCCGTACACCGTGAAGAGATCTACATGCGGATACAGGCCGAGAAAGTGCCGGGCCAACCGAATTTCTAAGCCGCATCGATAGCTGCTTTAAGGCGACACTGGTTGTGTCGCCTTTTGTTTTTTTGCGCGTCTGAAATGGCCCTGCAAGGCACTAAACTGCGGGGTAAGTGCCGATATTGTTTGAATATTCCACGCTTTGTCCAAATGCTGAGCGAACACGCTTTTTTCTCCAAAAAAGTGTTTGACTAAAAATCCCTGTGAAGTATTATCAGCCCCGCAAACGGAGAGGTGGCCGAGAGGCTGAAGGCGCTCCCCTGCTAAGGGAGTATGCGGCTTATACCCGCATCGGGGGTTCGAATCCCCCCTTCTCCGCCATTTGCGCCCGTAGCTCAGCTGGATAGAGTACCTGGCTACGAACCAGGTGGTCGGAGGTTCGAATCCTCCCGGGCGCACCATATTAAGACTCAAGCAAGAGTCATGTGTTGACCATCAGCAAGTCGACACTTTGGAAAAGGCTTACTGATAAGTAAGCTTTTTTTATCGTTTTAAATCAGGGCGCCCGTAGCTCAGCTGGATAGAGTACCTGGCTACGAACCAGGTGGTCGGAGGTTCGAATCCTCCCGGGCGCACCATTTAAAGCGGAATCAAAAGTTTGTGAGCGCCCGTAGCTCAGCTGGATAGAGTACCTGGCTACGAACCAGGTGGTCGGAGGTTCGAATCCTCCCGGGCGCACCATTTTGAGCAGTACCAAAAGTTG
>Ga0115550_1001352_pt1 | contig 18445 bp, 20 predicted proteins | sample COGITO_mtgs_1005_FD_87177 | JGI IMG/M metagenome (GOLD analysis project Ga0115550, IMG submission 87177) | Pelagic marine microbial communities from North Sea - COGITO_mtgs_100511 | ecosystem: Environmental > Aquatic > Marine > Epipelagic | place: Germany:Helgoland, sampling site Kabeltonne... | reverse complement strand
CTATGTTAATCAGATAATTCATTTAAGATTCTTTCGAATTCGACTTAAAGATTGGGGCTTGATGTTTAGATGTGAAGCGATAATATAATGAGGGATTTTGTGAAATAATTCAGGTATATTTTTGATTAATTCAAGATACCTTTCTTCTGCAGACGCAATATGTAGATTATAAATTCTATTTAGAGTTTGTATATATGCGTTCTGAATGCTCAACCGAAAATATTTTTCATAAACGGGATGTTTTTGGTCATGTAATCAAATGTTTCATGATTTATCATCAGCAATTCAGTAGGTTGGTAGGCTTGAATATTAAACCTTGTTGTTGCACCTGAAAAAAAGCTGTACAAATCACCAAGCCATAATCCAGTCCCCCTAATTTGGATTACATGTTCTTCTCCATCCTTATCTATTATATTATTTATCATTATTCCATCGTTAATAAATGGTAAGTAATTAACGTCTTCCCCTTGTTTAAATAAAAAGTCTTTTTTACCTATTTTTTTGTGGACTAAACGGTCTTCTATTTCTAGATATGTATCAATGTCTAAATCTATATGCGTATTAAATGCTTTAAATAAATTTGGATATTTCATTACTTAAAAGTCTTGATTTTAAATTAATAAATGGGTTAATTCATCCCTTTTTTGTATTTCAAGATAATCAAAAAAAAATTATTCCCAAGGATAAAAAATTATACTTGTTTTTCATCATTTAAGTTTTAAAATTTTAGTGATTAATAAAACCTTCTCTTATATTAAAGTGATAATTAGTTAATTTTTTGTTAACGTTGTACAACTAAGTATTACAGTCGCTTATCATTAATTTTTCTTGAAATTCTATACAAATATTTTACAATTAATGGAGGTGAAAGTCTTATTAAAATAACAGGTAGACCAAATAAGATTAACTCTTTTAAACTAATAATTTTATTTTTGTATTTAAAGATATAGAGTTTTATTTCAGACTTGGTATATTTGATACCTCTTCGTCTTTTGTACATACTCTTATTGACTCTAAAAAAAAGTAACGATTCTTGAATATTTCCAAAAATATTATTCTTGGCTGACATTCTCAACCATAAAAAAATATCTTCTTTTAGATAAATATCCTTATAACCACCAGCTTCTATAACTTTACTTTTTTTAAAAACAGTAACGGGATGATTAATAGGGCAACCATATTTAAGCATCTTTACACATTTGTTATGCTCAATAGGTAATTTTTTTATAGATATTATATTTTCTACTGAACCCTCAAACTCATCCATAAAAGAACTTAATACATCAACATTTGGATTATTTTTGATAAAATCTAATTGAACTTTAAATCGATTTGGTTTTGAAATATCATCAGAATCCATTCTTGCAATAATTTCATGAACACATTCTTCCAAACCTATATTAAGAGCATTTCCAAGTCCTACATTCTTTTTAAGAGCAATTATATCCAATCGGCATTTACATTTTTTTTTAAAATTATCTAACACGTTTTCTAATTTCAAATTCAAAGGACCATCTTTAATTATAACTATCTGATTAGGCTTTAAAATTTGCTCGTTATAGACACTTTTTAGAGCTTTGTTAAAAAAAACATGATTATCATTTTTATATACTGATATCAAAACTGAAAATTTCATCATTAAATAATATTAATTTTATTAAAAAGAATTAATAAATATGTAAAACTTAGGATACAGGCCAGATCCATTAAAGTCAATTAAACCCAAGGAACACTTCCATTTTTCTCTATGTCCATAATATTTGTTTGAATAAAATATAATAAAGCATATAAATAAACAATGATTACCTTCCAATTTTTAAAATTTAACATTAATTCTTTTTTTGATGAAAGTAATAAGCCTAAATAAAAAAGTGAATTACCAATTCTCTCAATTGGCATAAAGCCTACACTTGCAATTTGAAGAAGTAGTCCAATAAATAAAATATTAAATCCAATTGATTTTTTCTGGTAATAAAAGAAGGATATCAGTATAAATACAAAAAAGCTCCTATATATCATTAGTCCTAAACCAACATCATCACTAGAATAAAATTGATTCCTTAAGTATGCTGAAGTTGGAATATAAATACTCAAAAAATAAAAAACTAAAAGTTCTAAGTATTTTTTTATTGCAACGATTAAAGACAATAGTAAGAGAAGAAAATAGAGTATGTTAGGAACCTTTTTATTCTTTCGTTCAAGAAAAATAAAAAAATATATAAACGGACTTATAATAATATTGCTAACGTGAACCAAACCTGCAATTAGTCCAGATATTAATACTCTTCGACTACCTAACTTATCAATCAAATAAATAAACAAACTTAATCCTAATAATTGTCTACTTTGATCTGTTGCAACGTTGAAAAAACCAAAGAGTATAAGTAATAAAAATCCGCTCAACCATGTTTTTTTAAACCTAAATGTTAAAGAAATTAATAACATTGTTAAAAACGTAACTGTAAATAAATAAAACTGAAACGAAGGAGATCTAGATATTATAAAGTGATATAAAGGTTCAAAATAAACTATAAATGGATTGGTGAGACTTTTATTGATTACAGTGATATAATAATAATAGTATTGTTCTGTGTCATTTCCTGTTTCAATAGACCTTAAAGAGTATATTATACCTATAGTTATCGAAAAGAATAGCAAAACTAATTTTCTGTTCATTTTATTCCAAATGAAATAAGAAAAAATAATTAAACCTACAAAACAAAAGTACATTCTATTTTTTTAAAATTATTGTAACGATCAGTTTTATGAAATGATAATCTCTCTAAGTGTATTTGAATCTGGTATATGTGCCGAAATACCGAACAAATTGTTGACAATTTCATCTTTACGTTTTTTTGGCTGATCCTCGAAAGGTAAAGTAAAAACATCTTCAATCTTTTTCTTATCCAAATTAAAAGTTTTTAATTGAGTTGAACTCCGTTTATTTTTCTCTTTTACATTCTTACCCTCATAATAAATATTTTGAGTAAAAATTCTATGATTTTTCCCTAAAGCATAACAGTAACTGATATGTGTACCTATACTGTTTGAGATTGTAAAATCAGACATTTCAATGATGCTCCTCAATCTAGATAAAAAATTTTGATCATATTTATGACCTGCACAAACAATTGTACAGCCCAATTCTTGATAGTTTGAGACTACTTTTTCATTTTGAGCATCAAGATGATAAAGACATACTAAAACAGTATCATAATTAACTTTCTCTTCTAAAATTTTATTATTAAACATCGTATAATTGTATTCGACGTCTAAGTCTTTTACGGAATGAGAAGGAAAGACCAATAAAATTCTTCCAATTTCACTTTTTATTTTATTAATTTCAATGTCATCTAAAAGCGATTTAGCATACAATATATAAGGCCCTATTGCTATAACTTTTTTTTCACTAACTACACTTAAATACTTCTTTCGTTCTTCTCCAAAAGTTATTATTTTTTTTGGAAAAGAAATCAGAGTGTCCTTAGAAATATAATTACCTAAATATATTCCATGTTCAAAATGAACATCTAAATTTTTATTAATTGGAACTTTTATGTATTTTTTAATAGCATACGATATACCATAAAGATTATTATCAGCCATTAAATCGTATGGATAATATACTAAATCTTTAGATATCTCAAAATAATCCTCTAAAATATTCATTGTAGATCGTTTATTAACTTCTAAAAAATATTTTTTTTTATTCTTAAGCCTGATGACTTTGTTCACAAGGGTAATCGCAAATTTATTATCAAAAAGGAACCTTCTTAGATTATCATTCATATTAAATTATCAAAAACAGATTTATAACCTTCAGAAATTTTTCTTGTATATACTTTTGGGTAAAAAGTGCTTTCGAATTTTGACCTAATCGTATTTTTTCTATAGAGGTTTCATTAATCATCTTATTTATTGCTTTTTTCAATGTATTTGAATTATCTGGTTTTAATGTTTTACCTTATCAAATATATTTATCAATCTTTCCATAGTTCTAGTAAGTAAAAACCTTTCTTCAAAAATTTTTCTTGAGTAAACTGAAAATTTCTTTTTTTCAACCTTACTCAAAGAAAGCATTTTTAATATGGAAGAAGATAGTTCTATCACACTTTCGTTATCTATTAAAAAACCATTTTTATTATTAACTATCATTTCTGGTATGGCAGCAACTTTAGTTCCTATAGATGGTAGTCCAGCTCTTAAAGCCTCAATAAGTGCCATCGGCATACCTTCATCTCTACTGACCTGAATATAAAAATCTGATTCACAAAGAATTCGATTAACATCTTTTGTTTGACCATTAAAAATAATAACATCATTTAAATCCATTTCCGTACACATCTTTTTAAGACTGATTGTTAAATCTCCATCACCCAAAAAATAAATTTGAAATAACTTTCTTTTGTCTTTCGGTAAATTTCCAACTGCTTTAACAATTAAATCATGTCCTTTTCTTTTGCATATAGAACCTGTCGTAACAAATGATAATTTAGTTTTAACTTTTCTTTCTTTTTTAAATGAGTATTCAAAATCATCTAAGCCATTATAGCTTACATCAATTTTATCTAAATACTTGTCATTATAAGTATGCTTAAAAACTTCTTTAGCATTGTTAGAAAGCAAAACTATCGAAGAAACATTTTCATAAATATAAGCTTCTTTTTTTCTTAAAAATTTCTCTATAAAATTCAATTTTGGAAAATTATCAAACAACATCTTTAGACCATCACCATTGTTTGCGAGAGCTAACACCTTGGGTATATCATTAAACTTATCTTCCTTTGTTATATAGTATGCTGAAAATATATCTCTCATGTATATAATATCTGGTCTTCTATCTAATTTAAGGTAATTATTAATCATTGCTTTTGCATGTCTTAGGAAATATATATAGAAAAGTAAACTAGTTCCCAAAAAAGAACAACTTAAATTAGCTAGATATTTTTTTGCTTGACTTCGATTAATATTAACATCAATTTCAACATCATAAGTATCATCAACATAAAGACCTTTGTTATCAAAAAAGTTAATATCATATTTACTTTTTTTAAAAAAAAGATTATTTTTTCTTAAAATTTTCATGTTTTTAACAGGGCCAACAGCAGCATTGGTCAAAGATCCAAAATATAAAAAATCAACAACTCTCATCATTACTTACAAAAATTAAATAAATATTTATTTAAATAATATAATCGGTATATCATTTCAAATATATAGGCAATTACCGGTATACTAAGAAGTGAAATAGGGTTTATAACATTAACAAAATTCATCAAAGTTAAAAGTGAAATAAATAAAATAGTAGTATAAATCATTCCTTTTTTATAAATAATATCTTTGTTAATAGCTATTAGACCGTTTATTCCAGCGGCAGAACCTATTGACATTGCTATTATTCCAAAAGAAACAATAAACAAAATTCTTTTGAAATCTAAAAGAGGTAAATCTAAATAGTGACTGATAAATTCAGCCGAAAAATAAAAAAAAATAACTACAGCAACTGAAGTCAAAAGTGAAAGTGAAATAATCTTTAATATTTTAAATTTTTCACCTTGATTTTTCTTTGATAAAAAATAGTTGTTAAAAACACTTATTGGTATCGAACTGGTGTTAATTATTTTAATACCAATGTCATAAAAAGCTGTTTGTTCCATACCTATAAAAACACCAATAAATATTTGACCAAATTGATCTTTTATACCAATTATGATTTTGGATATAACAATATCTTTATGAAGAATAAATATACTCTTAATCTCATTTAAATACAGTTTAACTTTTGGCATAAACCAGCTTATGTTGAGAACACTTGGAATAACTATGGATATCGCATAGAATAAAGGGACTGTATAAATTGGACTTTCATGATCTAAAAACAGATAAATTAAAATTAGACTCATACCTCTGTAAAGAAAGTTTAACAACAAAACTTTCCATTCATTATTAGTTGCAATATGATAATATTCAGTAAAAGTTATATCTTTCGAGAAATTGAGAATAAAAAACAACAATACCAAAAAACTTGAAAATTTAATGAAAAATAAACTTCCAATGAGTAAAAAAATAATTGTGGCTAGTAAAATTAGTTGTATTGTAATTAAAGAACTCATATAACTAGAGATAAGTTTTAATCTATCAAATTGTGAGATAACTTTAATTGATTTTATATCACTTCCAAATCTTATTATAATTGAAAGATATGCTGCAATTGATTGATAAAAAATAATTTCACCATAACCAGCTAATCCCACTTTAGATATAATTATTGGAATTATTATTAAAGGGAAACTTAAATTAAAAATTTTTATGAGTGATAATAATGTGAGTTTTTGTAAGTTTTTAATCATCTATTTACCTTTTTTCAAACTAGCTTAAAAGACTATTAGGAATTAATGAAGTGAATTTTTTAGGATAAGGAGTTAGTGAAATTTACACCAAATAATCTAAATCAAAGGGGGTCCCTTTCTTTAAATCTTTTTTGATTTCTTTTCCTAATACTTGCGAAAGGTATTTAGGGTGTGCCCCAAATCCTGGTCTAATTGAGCGTAAATTCTTTTCAGATATTACATCACCTACTTTAATATCCTCTACCACATAGAGAGATCGACAAAAGTCTTTCCCTTTTTTTTGTTTTTCTGTCAAAGAATAATCTACAATACCGATAGCACTTTCGGCCTCTCTTACGGCTTTCACCATTTCAGTGAATTCTGACTCATTCATGGAGAAAGAAGCATCTGCACCACCTATAGACCTATCTAGAATAAAATGTTTTTCAATAATCTTAGCTCCAAAAACAGTTGCTACAACAGGAACCGTAGCCCCTAAAGTGTGATCGGAGAGCCCACTAATTACATTAAAACGATTTGCTAAATCTTTTACCATACACATATTAGCTTCATCTATTGGTGCCGGATAACTGGAAGTACACTTTAATAATGCAATATTATTATTACCCATTCTTTTACATGCATCTAATGCCAATTCAATATCTTTTTCTTCCGCTATACCTGTAGAAATAATAACTGGCTTTCCTTTTGATGCTACTAATTCTATTAAAGGAATATCTGTAATTTCAAAGGATGCTATTTTATATGCAGGAACATTTAATGTTTCCAAAAACTCAACAGATGTTGGATCAAATGGGGATGAAAAACAAATAAGGCCTTCTTCTTTTGCTACTTCCATAAGTTCTTTATGCCATTCCCATGGTAAATGTGTCGATTTATATAAGTCATATAAATACTGACCATCCCACAAAGTTCCTTGATTGATTTTAAAATCTTCTTTATTTGAATCAAGAGTTATGGTGTCGGCGGTAAATGTCTGCAGTTTAATACAATCTGCACCAGCTCGTTTGGCCGCTCTGACTGTTTCAATAGCTGTTTTTATGCTCCCGTTATGATTTGCAGATAGCTCTGCAATAATAAATACTGGAGAGTTTTGATCAATTGTAAAGTTTGCTATTTTCATGTAATTTTTTATTTAATATACTCCTCAAAACCTTTATAAAACTTCCTGCCAACAACATTTGATCTATTATCGGACAAGGTATACCCCAATAAATCTTCAATAGACCATATTAAATCTTCAAAACCTAATAGATGTCTAAAAAGAACAGTACTTGAGAACCTTGGATTTATTTCAAAGACCTTCGGTTGGTTTTCTTTTATTCTTAACTGGATATTAATACTTCCAACTAAATCCAACTTCACTGCTATTTTTTCTAGTAGATTCGAAATATTAGTATTTTCAATCACTTCTCCATAACCACTATAACCACTTGTAAGTTCTCTTTTGAAAATCTGAGTTCGTATTTCTTTTGAACTACTTCTAAAAACACCACAAGTAAACTCACCCTTTTCATCACTTATGAATTCTTGAACGACATAATCATCTATAGTATTTTTGGTGTGAAATAAAAACTCTTCTATTGAATTAATCTTATGAATATCTTTGCTTCCTGATCCTGTCTTGGATTTTAAAATAACTGGAAAATTATCGATTCTTTTTAATGATTTTGCTAAAAATGTTTCTGGAAAAGGTAAATTTTCTTTTTTTAAAAATTCAGCTGTTTTAAACTTATCAAAACCAATTTCTAATGCCAATGCTGAAGCTGTAATCATTTTTGCTTTACCAATTGTCTTTAATATGTTTTGTTCAGAAAAAAACCTCAATTCTGGCTCTGCAATTGGGATAATCAAATCAATGTCATGCTTATCTATAAATAACTCTAATCTTTGCAGATAATCTGGATGTGTAAAAGGAACACCAATCAAAAAATTAGGGTATATAAATTGTGCGGCATTTTTATTTGAAATGTCAATTCCAAATAAATTTTTAGTGTACTTCGATTTTAATAATATTTTCCCAATGCTCTGTCCAATATCTCCTCCACAGCCTGTAACTAATATGTTGAATGCTTTATTCATAGATAATAAATCATTTTCTTTTTAAAACTTTTGTTAAATATTCAATTTCAGGGTCTTTTTCTGAAATCTCTTTTATTAAATCCTTGGTATTATAATCAGTACTGAAAAATTGAAAACAGCTATTATTTGTATTGATAACACACCATGATGCCTTGCCTCCAGTTTGTCTAGATTGACCTACTGAGCCAGGGTTTATTAAAATAGTATTTTCATTTCTAATTGCAAAAGAATAATGAGAGTGTCCAATTAAAACAAAATCAAAACCTATAATATCACATTTATTAATGATCTCCTTTTCACAATCTGGATATATATAAAAATCATTTGACCATGGGCTTCCATGACACATTAATAGAGAGGTTTGACCAAATTGTACTGTTTTGGTTTCAGGTAAATCAATCAAAAAACGCAATTGTACCTGAGTTAACTTATTAATAGCTTCCTGATGTCCACTTCCATACTTTAATCTAATCGTTTCACTTAATGAAGAATCTGCTATTAAGTCCTCTAGTATTTTTTCATGATTTCCTTTAATAATATCAAAACTCCACTGAGAAAGTAGATCCATTATTTTATCTGGATAATAATAATATCCAACGACATCACCAAGAATCAATAAATGTGTTACATTCTCATTTTTAGCCTTCTCTAAAACCGCGACCAAAGCATCAAAATTACCGTGAATATCTGAAATAACAGCTACTTTCATCTGATAGTATTTATTATTTCTAAAGCTACATCTTTAGGTGATTTTAATTTTTCTTCTTTTTTTAGGTTTTGAAAATTCAAAACATCAGGAAAATCGGATTCCCTAATACTTCTCTGCATTTTAGTATCCATAACCCCTGGGTCGATATTGAAAAAACGATGTTGTTTATATTCACTTTCAGCAACCTTAAAAAACATTTGTATAAATGCTTTTGATGAACAATATAAAGACCAATTACTAATAGCTCTGTTCGCTGCACCAGAAGTTATATTGACAAATGATAATTTGAAGTTGTTAAAATGAAGGAGTACGTATTTAGTAATTAATATTGTCGACTTAATATTAACTAAAATAATTTGATCTAATGCATCAATACTAATATCTTCAATCTTTAAAATTGGTTCAATTATACTTGCATTATTGATAAAACAAACCTCTTTACCTTTAACAATATTTTTGATAATATTTAATTTTTCATCAAGAATATTATCGGTTAAATCCGCTTCTAAAAAATAAAAATTTTCTAATGAATAATTTTGTTGCTTTTCAGTAATACTTCTAGATATTGAAATCACAAAACAATCTTTTCTCTTCATTAAAACATCGACAAAAGCTTCCCCTAGTCCTCTGTTTGCTCCTGTTATTATAAATGTTTTAATTTTCATTTTTAAAACTTGTTAGGGTGATAAAATTTCGTGTGAATAATAACGTCTTTGTATTTTCCATTAAACCAAAAATGCTCTTTCAATGTTGCTTCTTTAACAAAACCAGCTGCTTCAATTGGAGCATATAAATGAGGCCTGAGATCAAAAGCAAAAGTAGATATTTTATGAAAATTTAATTCATTAAATGCAACTTGCTCTATTAAATTTAAAAATATTTTCCAATACGAGGCAAAATTTTCTTTTTCTAATTTGGTGTTCATAACAAAAGATATTTCAGCATTTTTATCAACCCAATTAATGTGTACTAATCCTCCGTAACCAATACAGACATCATCTTTCAGAAAAGAAAATAATAGTTGACTTGGTTTATCTTGATCATACAGTTTATTTATAACGGTATTAAAGTAAAACTCTTGGTCGGCTTCTGTCAAAGGTTTTTCTTGCCTTAAATGATAAACTTGGTCATTCCTCCATTTTAAGATATCCATTCGATCCTCATATCGAATAGGAACAATAGTGTAACTATTTAATGAAAACTTTTGTTGCCTGATGGCTTTGAAGGAATTCATAAAAACAATCTAATTTAATCTTTTAAAACCAGAATGACAGACAGGTCCTTCTAATAACTTATGAATATTCAACGCTTCTGACTCACACTTATAGATTGTATTATAGATATCATTTAACGCATCAAAATACATTTCCAGATGTGTATCATTATGTTTTGTACAGGCATAAAAATTAGTACTCGCTAAAAAGCCTTTCTTAAGCATTTCTTGAGTGATAAAAGTTTTATATTCCACAGCATTATCACTATTAAACCCATATGTGGTCATGGCTGAAATACCGGAAACAGTGATATCTAATTTATTGGCTTCAGCTAGTTTCAACCATCCATTTTGCATTTTACTTCCGGTGTTTGTAATTTTCTCCCAAGATTTCTCTCGTTCCATTACCTTTAATGTTGCCAAAGCGGCGGTTGGACCAATACGTTCTGTCCAGAAAGTGCTGCTAATAAATGTATTTTGAGCTGCTTCCATAACTGATTTCTTCCCAACAACTGCAGTCAAAGCATAACCATTTCCAATTGTTTTTCCAAACATAACCATATCTGGTTCTACATTAAATTTCTTAAATATTCCGCCATATGTTTCTCTAAAACCAGAAGAGCATTCATCAAAAACAAGTACAATGTTTTTTTGAGTAGCTAAGTCTCTTACTTTTTGTAAAAAATCATCTTCTGGCCCAAAATTTCTAAGTACTTCCATTTTTATAACTCCAATATCATTTTTCTCAACAATATCTAATAGTTCTTGATAATTGTTATAATGAAAAGGGAAAACCGAATTCTTTAAATTTTTAGGAACACCCTTAGGACTCAAACCAGGTATTAAATGCCCTGATAAATCATCACCTCCATTATGATTGGCAGATAAATACCAATCGTGCCATCCATGATACCCGCAGATAGCGACATTATCTTTTCCCGATGCTGCTCTTGCTATTCTAATCGCAATTGAATTTGCCTCACCACCACTTCTCGCAAATCGAACCATATCGGCCCATGGATTAATTTCGATTAATTTTTCAGCTAAATAAACTTCCTCTGGACAGTTTAAGGTACTCATATTTCCCTTCTTAACGGTTTCCATTACAGCAGCATCTACCTCATCATTTCCATAGCCAAGTGAATTTGTACCAATGCCCATTATGGACATGTCCAATAGTTCTTTACCGTCTAAATCCCAAACTGAACATCCTTTTGCTTTAGAAAAATATGAAGGCCAATGTTCAGGTAAAAACATTTCTGGTCGTTTTGAAAGAAGCATCGTTCCTCCAGGTATTAGCTGTTTTGCTTTTATGTATAATTCTTGCCCTTTTCCCATTATGAATCTTTTTTTAATGATTTTAAAAGTCCTTCATTTCTAATAATGTCATCATTTATTTTTGATAAATTATTAGAAATTATAAAATCTGTGTATTCCTGCCATGACATTTTAGTACCTAATTTATGTATTAATATTTTAATAAGTTCAAAATCTTGAACCTCATCTACTGTCATTCTAATTTTTGAATAGTTTGCTGCACAAGGATAATTTATTGATGTAAACAAATTATATCCTTTTCCGTTAGCGTTGTTTCTAATATAAGGAGTTACATGTTCTCGCTCGGAGAGTAGTTTAGCATTTTTCCAAGCGATTTTCAGAGCCGAAAACTTAAAAACCTCGACATCTTGCCCATCGGGAAAGTGTTCAATTAAACCATTCGAACCATAATCTACATCTCTTTCTTGCACAAAACGTATCACTTCATCAACCAAAACAGGATCTATCAGAGGGCAATCTGAAGTCACTCTCACTATCCAATCAGCATTTTCTTCTTTAACGGATTGATAAAATCGATCTAGAACATCCAATTCAGAACCTCTTGAAGCTGAGAACCCCCAGTCTATTGCTTTTTTGTAGATTAGTTGGTCATCTTTTTTAATCGTTGTTGCAACTATTATTTTGGAAATTTTATTACATTGATTTAGCCTATCTAAATGTATTTCAAGTAATGATTTTTTATCAATCTCTTTCAATATTTTGTTAGGAAACCTCGTACTTCCTGTCCTTGCTTGGGTAATTAAAATTGTTTTTATTTCCATAAAGATGGATTTAACAGATCTAAATTTTTAATTTTAATTGTATTTATATGCTCAATAATTTGGGGCGATATTTTATAATGAATAGATTTAATATTATCTTTTAGTTGATTTAAAGAATCTACACCAATAAGAACATTGTCAATTGTTTTTTGGATTAAACAATAACTTAAAGCTAATGCTGAAATGGAGGTGTTCTCCTTTCTCGAAATTTCAGATATAAGCGCTAATTCTTTTTTTAATTTTTGTACTATATTATTAGTATCATTCAGATCTTTAAAAAATAATCCTTGTAAAAGTGCCGATCTTGTATGAATGATTTTTCCTTTAGATTTTGCCTTCATTAAAATATCACTTCTCAAATTGGTATTATCAAAAAGATTAAAAGGGAGTTGAATAATATCTATATTGTCATTTAATATTACTTTCTCTATTTCATCATTTGTATAGATAGAAACTCCTATACTTTTAATTTTTTTTTCTAATTTTAGTTTATTTAAAATATTAAAATTTTCAATATTATTTTGATAACTATCATAGCTATGAAACATTAAAACTTCTAGTTGATTCACATTCAACTCTTTTAAGTAATCTTCTACTTTAGCTGAAATATCATCGTTCTTTCTATTGGGCAATTTTGTAATTACCTTAAATATTTTATCAGGATATTTGTTATGGAATATCCCAATTATTTCATGTGCATTTCCATAAGCTTCTGCAGAATCTAAAATTCTTATACCGTTATCAAAAGCATGTCCTAAAATTTCGAGACTATCATCTAAGGATCCTTTTCCTTTAGTATTATTAATGCCATAATGTAATCCCATCTGGACAGTACCTAGAATAAATTTGCTATTTAAAGTTTCTGACATCTAGAGACATTCTTAAAGAGTTACTTAATTTATTATTGTAGACACCTACTTTTTCATTTTTTTCGGTAGTAATAAATCCGATTTTATGATACAAAGAAACTGCTTTTATATTATTTTCAATAACACCTAAAGTAATTTCAGTTAATTTGAGTTGTTCAAAACAGTGTTTTATTATTCGTTTTGAAGCTTCATTTGCAAAACCTTTCCCCCAATTTTCCTTATCTCCCATTAAAATACCGTATTCTCCAGAATTCCGTTCATAATTTATAGGATCTATTTTAATATTTCCGATATGTTTATTAGAATCTTTTAAATGAATAGCCCAAAATAAAATATCTTTTTGTTCTTGTTCTTTTAAAAAATCTGCCAAAAGTTGCAGCGTATAGTTCCCACCAGATTCCAAATATGTATTGACCTCGATATCATTAAGCCAGTTTACATAAGCTAATGAAAGATGCTTTTGAGAGAGTGGTCTAAAAAAAAGTCTTTCAGACTCTAATTCTACTGCTTTCATTTTAAACACATTAAAATTTTTTCAATAACAAATTCTTGTTCTTTATCACTTAAAGTTGGGTACATCGGTAAACTAATACAATTTGCATAGTAGTTTTCTGCATTAATTAAATCTGAACCTTCATAACCAATGTTTTTATAATACGGCATGGTATGAACTGGCACATAATGGATTTGTGCTAATATTCCTTTTGAGTGAAGAAAATCATATAGCTTTTTTCTGTTTTCAACCTCTATAATAAAGAGATGATGTGCATTATAAGTCCCTTCAGGTAAGTCTTGAAATTTTATTTTTCCTTCAAAAGCTTTTTTATAGGCTGCTGAAATTTCATTTCTTCGCTGAACTCCTTTATTATTTTTCGCTAATTGAGTAATTCCCAATGCAGATTGAAAATCCGTTAGCCTGTAATTAAACCCAAGTTCAATCATTTCATAATACCAACCTCCATGGTTCTCTTCCATATTATCTTTGGTAATTCCATGAGTTCTTAGCAGCAGCAATTTTTCGTATAATTCTTTAGAGTTGGTAGTTAGCATTCCTCCCTCACCGCAAGCAATATGTTTTACAGGGTGAAAAGAAAAAACACCAATATCTGCATATTTGCCATTTCCACAAAAGTTTTGATCTTCTTTACTATCAATAAAATACCCACCAGGTGCATGACAAGCATCTTCTATTATCCAAAGATTATGACTGTCTGCCAAAGTTCTAAAATCTTCCATATTAACTGGAAGTCCAGCGAAGTCCACTGGTATAATTCCTTTAAAAAACCCTTTTGGCTTTGATTCAATCAACTCTTTTACAGAATTAATATCCAATAAATACGTATTTGGATCAATGTCACCGAACCAAACTTCACCTCCTGCATATCTCACGCAGTTAGCTGAAGCAGCAAAAGTAATTGGAGTTGTAATAACCCTGTCTCCTTTCTTTATATTAAGTGCTGAAACAGAAAGATGTAATCCAGATGTTGCATTATTAACAGCAACTGCATATTTGGATCCCACATATTCAGCAAATTTTATTTCAAATTCCTTTACCTTAGGGCCTTGGGTTAGGTAATCAGACTGAAGAGTATAAACAACAGTGTCAATATCATTTTGATCTATATTTTGTCTACCGTATGGTATCTTTTTCATTAGGCTTTAAAATTAGGATCTACATGGATTTTTACCAACTCTCGTAAAGATTCGATCGTTTCCCACTCAGAATTATTTCCTGAATTGTATGAGAAACCGTTGGGCACATCTAAACCATTGAAAGAAAATTTATAATCTTCTTTTGAGTATTTCGAATATGGAGACTTTTGAGGAAGTATTGCATAATAATTACCTAGATCAACTGTATTATAAGAATCTGAAGAGGTTATCATCTCCTCATGTAATTTTTCTCCAGGACGAATTCCTACTATTTTTTGTTCCAATTCTGGAGCTATAGCAGTTGCTACGTCAGAAATCTTGTATGATGGAATTTTTGGAACAAACACCTCTCCTCCCCAGGCTTTTTCAATAGCATAAAAAACCATTTCACATCCATCTTGTAAAGAAATATTAAAACGAGTCATTTGATCGTCTGTAATGGGAAGAAACTTTTCTCCTTTGTTCTTTTTATTTAAGAAAAATGGCATAACTGAACCATTAGACCCCATAACATTTCCATATCGAACAACAGAAAAACGAATATCTCTTTTACCCTTCATATTATTAGCTGCTACAAATAATTTATCCGAAGTTAATTTTGTAGCACCATATAAATTTATTGGAGCAGCAGCTTTGTCCGTTGATAAAGCAACAACATGTTTGACCCCAGACTCTAATGCAGCATCAATTACATTTTCTGCCCCATTAATATTCGTTTTAACACATTCCATTGGATTGTATTCAGCTAAATGTACATGCTTCATTGCAGCTGCATGAATTACAATATCAATCCCTTCAAAAGCTCTTTTTAGCCTTGATTTATCTCTTACATCTCCAATAAAATATCTCATTGCAGGATATTTATCTTCAGGAAACTCTTGCGCCATCTGAAAATGCTTTTGTTCGTCTCTAGACAAAATTACTAACTTCTTCACATCAGGGTTTCTATCTAAAATTAATTTTGTAAACATTTTACCAAAAGAACCAGTGCCTCCTGTTATTAAAATTGATTTTCCGTTTAAATTTAACATTTTAGTCTATTTATTGTATTTAAAATTTTAAATTACTATTTATTTTCTCAAAACTCTTTTTTTAATTATTGTATTTGTACCAATTAATAAATTTTTGAATCCCAGATTTAATATCCGTATTTGGACTGTATCCATAATCATCTATTAGTTTACGAATATCTGCAAATGTTCTAGGAACATCTCCTTGTTGCATTGGGTACATTTCTTTAATTGCTTTTTTACCAATAGCTTCTTCGATAGTAGTTATAAAATCTTGTAAGCTTTCGGTTTTATTGTTTCCAATATTGTATATTTTATAATGTTCTCTTGAGTCAATATTCTTTTCAATAATTTTATTCACGCCATTTACGATATCATCTATGTACGTAAAATCACGCTCCATTAAACCATTATTAAAAACTTTTATAGGTTCATTTTTTGAAATCGCATCTGCAAATAAATAATAAGCCATATCAGGTCTACCCCAAGGGCCATAGACTGTAAAAAAACGCAGTCCCGTAGTTTTAAAGCCATATAAATGTCCATACGTATGGGCCATTAATTCATTGCTCTTTTTTGTAGCAGCGTATAAACTAATTGGATGATCTACGTTATCAGTTGTTTGAAACGGCACTTTTTTATTCTCTCCATATACGCTAGAACTGCTCGCATACACCAAATGTTTTACTTTGTGATTTCTACATCCTTCAAGAATATTTAAAAACCCTGAGATGTTACTATCAATATATGCTTTTGGATTTTCTATAGAATATCGAACACCCGCCTGAGCGGCTAGATTACAAACTACTTCAAATTGTTCTTGCTTAAATAAGTTATCGATACTTGCATAATCAACTAAATCTATTCTAGAAAATCGTAAAGAATTGAATTTAGCACTTTGGACCTCATTTTTAAAGAGTTTTGATTCAACTTCGTTAAAACCTAATTCGTTTAATCGATCAAACTTTAATTGTGGATCATAGTAATCGTTAATATTATCAATACCATAAACATCATGACCTTGACTCACTAACTTTAAACAAGTATGAAATCCAATAAATCCAGCTGCGCCTGTAACTAATATTTTCATTTACTTTTTCCAATTTGATAATATTCAAATCCTTTTTCCTCTAAATTAAATGTGTTGTACTGATTACGACCATCAAAAATAACAGGTGTTTTCAATTGTGTTTTCATCTCTTCAAAATCGGGAGAACGAAACTCTTTCCATTCGGTAAGTAACACTAGTGCGTCTGAACCTTTTAAAACATCATACTTCGAGGCAACATAGGTTATGTTTTCAACTCCTTTGAGGTAGTGCTCTTTTGCTTCATTAATTGCTTTAGGGTCGTATGCCTTTATTTTGGCACCTCTACTTACTAATTCTTTAATTACATAAATAGCTGGTGCTTCGCGCATGTCATCAGTTCCTGGCTTAAAGGCCAAGCCCCAAATACCAAAAGTAAATCCGGTTAGGTCTTCTCCAAAACGGTTTACTATTTTTTGTGCGATTACTAATTTTTGAGCATCATTTACCTCTTCAACGGCGGTAATCAATTGCGCAGTATAGCCTTTTTCTTTGGCGATTTTTGTTAATGCTTTTACATCCTTTGGAAAACAAGAACCACCATAGCCTGCTCCTGGGTATATAAAACTATACCCAATACGTTGATCTGAACCAATACCAATACGCACTTGATTGGCATCTGCCCCTACCTTTTCACAGATATTAGCAATTTCATTCATAAAAGAAATTTTAGTAGCTAACATTGCATTAGCAGCATACTTGGTCATTTCAGCAGAACGGATGTCCATAGATATGAAACGATCTCTGGACATACAGAAAGGATGATATAGTTGTTTCATTTTCTCTGCAGCATAATCAGAATCAGTTCCTATCACTACTCGATCTGGTTTCATAAAATCTGCAATAGCAGCTCCCTCTTTCAAAAATTCAGGATTCGAAACCACATCAAACTGTAAATCAGAATTTCGTAAATCTAGTTCTTTTTGAATCGTCGCTTTTACTTTATCAGCAGTTCCGATAGGCACAGTAGATTTATCTACCACAATCAATCTTTTTTGTATTGACTGACCTATAGATTTTGCTACAGCTAGTACATATTGTAAATCCGCTGAACCGTCATCTCCCATGGGAGTTCCAACCGCTATAAATGCTATTTCTGAATTTTGTAAAGCTTCGTTTAATGCTGTTGTAAAAAACAAATTTTCATTTTTCACATTTTTCAAAACCATCGTCTCTAAACCTGGTTCAAAAATTGGAGTAATCCCTTGGTTTAATTTTTCAATCTTGACTGGATCTATATCTACGCAAGTAACCCTATTTCCCATCTCCGCAAAACACGTTCCTGAGACAAGACCAACATATCCAGATCCTATAACTGTAATATTCATATCTTATTTATCTTCTGCTATTTTTACTTGTTTTCTTAGTCCACT
>Ga0115550_1001342_pt1 | contig 18534 bp, 14 predicted proteins | sample COGITO_mtgs_1005_FD_87177 | JGI IMG/M metagenome (GOLD analysis project Ga0115550, IMG submission 87177) | Pelagic marine microbial communities from North Sea - COGITO_mtgs_100511 | ecosystem: Environmental > Aquatic > Marine > Epipelagic | place: Germany:Helgoland, sampling site Kabeltonne... | reverse complement strand
TGTTTCTGGAGACAAGGAGGATAGGGTTCGTTCCCTAGAGTCCTCTATGGGTTTCCTTATGAGTGGATATAAGGATCCAGGGTTTTGTCCTTCGGTGATACTTAATGATGAGGTTATAACTGATAATCCCGAGGGAGGTACAGGTAAGGGTTTGTTTGTTCAAGGAATAAGTATGATGAAGAAGGTTGCGATGATTGATGGTAAGGCATTTTCTTTTGACAAGCCATTTGCTTATCAGACAATCAACACGGACACTCAGGTTATATCTTTTGATGATGTAAAGAAAGCCTTTGAATTTGAGAGGTTGTTCTCAGCCATTACAGAGGGTATTACTATTGAGAAGAAGAATAAGGATGCTATTCGTATTCCATTTAAGTTCTCTCCTAAGATTGTTATAACAACCAACTACACGATACGAGGTAGGGGTAACTCATTCAACAGAAGAAAATTTGAGGTGGAGCTTAAGCAGTACTATACAAAGGACTTCACTCCAGTTGATGACTTCGGTAAAAGGCTTTTTGATGAGTGGAATGATGACGAATGGTGTTCATTTGATAATTACATGATAAACACACTGCAGAGGTATCTCTATACAGGTCTAATTGAAGCTGAGTCTTCTAATACTCAGATTAAGAAGTTAGCTGCAGATACGTGTCACGAGTTTGTTGAGTGGTTAGGATTACTTAAGGGAGCAAAAACACACCCTCTAATTGTTTATGATAAGAGAATCTTTATGGATAATCTGTACACTGAGTTTATTACTGACAACCCTGACTTTGATAGGAATGGTAAAAGAACTATATCGAGGACTGCTTTCTATAAGTGGCTTATGTACTACGGACATTACGACTCTAACTGTATGGATACAAACACAGATAGAGCAACTCAAGGTAAATGGATAATGTATATATCAAATCAAGATGAGAAAAAAGAAGACAACCAGGAGATTATCCCAGGACTGGAATTTTGATGCAATGCGTTGGTGCATTAAGAATGATTTTCAGGTTTATATACACCCTATAGTTAGAAAAATCGATGTTAATTATTATCAGGAGACTTTTAATTATAAGATTGCCGTCCGAAGGGGCGGTATAACTACCGAGGGTCAGGATCAAATGGAGGTTAATGGCCGTATCCAAAAAAGTAAGGAAACACTTAGCGAGAAGGTGTATAAAACACAGATGGATGCGTTTGATGATTTCAATTATGTGTATGAGCATCTTAGAAGGAAGTATGGATAAATAAAACAAAATTATGGAATTTAGACAATATCAAAAAGAAATTATAGAGAATGGGTATAATATTATTAATTTGCATCGCTTTACATATCTTGCGATGGAAGTACGAACAGGTAAGACGCTTACTTCTCTGGGTATTGCACAGAGATTAGGGTGCAAAAATGTTTTGTTCCTTACTAAAAAGAAGGCTATATCAAGTATAGAGGATGACTACAACCTGTACTCACCTGATTATAAGATTACTGTCATAAACTATGAGTCAATACATAAGGTAGATATGAGTGTTGGATTTGATCTTATTGTTCTTGACGAGGCTCATGGCCTTGGGGCTTTCCCTAAACCAAGTAAGAGGGCTAAGCAGGTTAAGGATATTATAAGTAAGTATAATCCTTATGTTATATATTTGTCAGGCACTCCAACACCTGAGTCTTATTGTCAAATGTACCATCAAGTTTACGGTGTACCAGGTAATCCATTCTCTGCATTTAGAAATTTCTACAGGTTCTGTGATGTTCACGTTAATGTAACGACTAGGATGATAAATGGTTTCAACATAAAAGACTACTCAGCAGGTAAGGAGTCTATAAATAATGCAATGAAACCCTACATGATATCCTACACTCAGAAGCAAGCAGGATTTGAGTCATCTATAGAGGAAGAGATTATAAACGTACCTATGAAACAAGACACTTACAGCTTATGTGAGGAACTTAAAAGGGATTTAGTTGTGGAGCATGGGGATGAAGTTATACTTGCTGATACAGGTGTAAAACTAATGTCTAAGATGCATCAGATATACAGTGGTACTGTAAAGTATGAGAGCGGCAATAGTATTGTCCTGGACACGAGCAAGGCTGACTACATTAAGTGGAGGTTTACTACTGAGAAGCTAGGTATATTTTACAAGTTCAAGGCTGAGTTAGATACATTGAAGCAGGTTTTCGGTGATAAAATATGCACAGACTTAGAAACATTCAACTCTACAGATAAGCATATTGCTTTACAGATTGTTAGTGGAAGAGAAGGGATTAGTTTAAGGAACGCTGACTATGTTTTGTTTTACAACATAGACTTTAGTGCAACGAGTTACTGGCAAGCAAGGGATAGGATGACTACTAAGGATAGGAAATTCAATAAGGTTTTTTGGATATTCTCAGAAGGAGGCCTAGAGTCTAAGATATACAGGTCAGTAATAAACAAGAAAGACTATACACTAAGACACTTCAGAAAAGATTTTGTAGTATGAAAAAGGTAACTAAGGGAAGGTATTTAGTGTCTACAGAGATTGGAGATTATTATGAAGAATTGTTTAAGCAAAAAGTAGAGGCTCTAGGTATGACCTATATAAAATCTTCTAAAGATGATGATTACTTCAGGCATATTGATTGTTATGTCAATGGGTATGGGGTTGATGTAAAGGGAAAGAAAAAAGATATTTGGCTTGAATACACTAATGTTAATGGCAACAAAGGTTCTTTAAGGGGTGATGCTAAGTACATTGCTATGTTTGTTGAAAATATAAATTCTTTCTCTATATATTTTAGAGAAGATTTGCTTATCTTTATCAAAGAAAACGTCACCGAGTTTGTTGAAAACAATAGAGAATACTTAAAGTTTTATACAAGAAAGAAGTGGGGAAAAAAAGATTTAATAGTAAAGGTTAGGTATTCAGACATAAAGCATTTAGAAAGAAGACAAATATAGATGACTGAGCAACAGATACAGAAGAAACGTATAGACCAATTAGAGAAAGAGGGTTACTATGTTTTGAAACTTATAAAGACAAACAAGAACGGTATACCTGATGTCTTGGCAATACCTCCAAACTGTGAGGTTATATTCTCGGAGATAAAGACACCCACAGGTAGACTTTCCAAGATACAGGAGTATAGACTAAAAGAATTAGAGAAGCATGGGTTTTCAACAGAAGTATATAGAGGATGATTTCAAAATAACCGATGAAGTTAGTGAGTTTTGTTTAGAGCTAGACCCCAAGTGTCAGATAGTTATTTACGAGGCCTTTGATTTTGCATGGTCTGTTATGGATGGTGTTCGCTCCTCTTTTGTTTTAAACGTAGACAACGAGACATTTATAGAGGTTGGCTGTGCTAACTACTATGACGAATACATACTTATAGACGAAATAAGCTTCGTTGAGGATATGGATATATATTTAGATCATTTAAACTTAAAAAAAACATTTACATGGAATTCAAGTACGAGAACATTAGAGAAATTTTAGATTCAAACAAAATGACTGTAGAGCAAAAAATAGATGAGCTATTCAGGATAGATACATACATGTATGTAAACCTGGGTAAGGAGTCTTCAGCTGCGGAGAGGCTTGATGTTACTAATAAATCTAAAAAAATTTACAAGGCTATACGTAAGCTTGACCCTATTATGGGGAAGGAGTTAAACGACTAGCGACCATGTTTATAACTTTTTATTAATACCAGTGAAATGTTTTATATCTTTGGTATGTCATAATTCACATTTGTTTTAATGGGGTGGTTGATTTTTATAACCGCCCTATTTTTTTTACTACATGAGCAACCAAGATCAGAGAATAAGATTCATCAACACTACCATGTCTATGGTAAATGATCTCAGCGACAGCCTTTACGAAGCTTTGATGGATGAAGATTTCGAACAGATAAAGTCAATCACATCGAATATAGACTACATACTTAAAGATTTAATTCAAACATTTTCAGATGAAATATAAAGAAAGCAGAGTCCTTGTTATAGGAGACTTACACGAACCTTTTTGTCTTGATGGGTACCTGGAGTTCTGTCAAGAGCAGTACAAGAAACACGACTGTAATCAAGTTATATTCATTGGGGATGTTATCGATAATCATTTTTCTTCTTACCACGAGACAGACCCTGATGGGATGGGTGGTGGACAAGAGCTTGAGCTTGCTATAAGTAAGTTATCTAAGTGGTACAAGGCTTTCCCTGTTGCTGATGTTACAATAGGTAACCATGACAGGTTGATTATGCGTAAGGCTATGAGTTCAGCTATTCCAAAGAAGTGGGTAAAAAGTTTTGAAGAGGTTCTTGAAACCCCTAATTGGAATTATACTGACAGAGTTGTTTACGACAATGTTCAGTACATTCACGGTGAGGCTGGTACAGCGAGGTCTAAGTGTAGGGCTGATATGATGTCTACGGTACAGGGACATTTACACACACAGTGTTACACTGAGTGGTATGTTGGACAGCACTTTAAGATATTTGGCACTCAGGTTGGCTGTGGTATAGACCACGACAGTTATGCAATGGGTTACGCGAAGAGGGGTAAGAAGCCAGCTATCGGTTGTGCTATTATCATTAACGGCTCTACAGCTATCAACGAATTAATGGAATTATAGTATGGCTGTTCATTTTGATTACAAGCAGGATAAGTATGTCATAACAAGTGACAGCGAAAAAAATAGTGATAGTGAACAAAGAAAAGCAATGCCTGTATACACAGGTGTTCTTAAATATTTTCCAGACGCATTAAAGTATGTTAGTAAAGTTAGTAAGGCGGGTAATGATCAGCATCATCCTGACAAGTCATTGCATTGGGATAAAAGTAAAAGCTTTGATAACGAGGATGCGTTGGTAAGACACTTAATAGACCACTCACAGGATCCTGTTGATGACGATGGGTTACTTCACCTAGGTAAGGTAGCTTGGAGAGCTTTAGCGGCCCTACAAATACACTTAGAGAATGAATCAAATATTAATAACAGCAATCATAACTGAGAAGCTAAAAAACAATCCTAATTATGTTCTTATTAGAGAACTACAGCAGATGCTTGACGAGTGTGAAGGAAAAGATAGTTAATTCTTTTGCAGACAACAAGAAAATACCTGTAGAGCAAAAGATTGCTACAAGGATTGGATACATGGGCAGTGGTTTTTTGATTGCCGCTCAGTGGACAATAGAACCTGCACTCTATGTAGTTGGTTTTGTTCTTGTCATCATTCAGGTACTTTACCGCAAGCAATGGAACCTTGTCGCACTAAACGTCAATGGTCTCATTGCCTGGATTAAGCACTTACTTTTTTGATATATTCTTACGGTATATATAAAGAGCCTTTTTAGAGAATTTCCTTCTAGCGGCACTAAAAACAAGTCTTATTTCTTTTTCTTCTTCTTCATCAAAAGAGTTTCCAAACTTTTGTTGAATCATATAAGCTTGAGCCTCAGCATTTTGTTCAAATACTATATCTAGAATAGTCTTATCTACATTTCTATTTCTCATGTATATCAAATACTTTTTGTAGTATTTTTTTCTGTCTATAGGTTCAAAATTTTCCTTTATAATTTTAACGTATTCTTCTTTGTTGTAAGTTTCTCCTGATTCTAACTTGTCCTTTATAATACTATAAACCTTTTGTTCTTGATTGTAAGTTTTGCTTTTTATTTTTATAATCTCTTCCTTTTGAGTTTCTTTATCTCTGTAAATTAAAGTATTTTTGTTTGTTTTTCTTTTTACTTTCCTACCAACAGTTTCCATTAATTTGTCCAACCCTTTAGATGAATCTTCATCAGGTCCTTCCCCTTTATAAGAACCTAATATAGTGTCATATCCTGAATAAGCTAACCCAACAATAGGGTTAGTATTAGGACTTGTTATAATCTTTTCAAAAGATGCTTGAAGTCTTATAGGGGATGTTCCTAAGTAAGCACTTATATCTTTGTATATATTAGCAACTTTTTTATCATAAAGACCTTCAGATTCAGGACTAATTTCCCCTATAGGTCCTTTGAATATGTCAGTATCATAAAAGTAATCTTTATTATTTATGTATGACATTGATGAAGAAACCAAGGGGTTTCTATTAATAAGGTTTGGTAGTGTAGGTACAAATGGTAATCCACCTTCCATAGTTTTACCTGTAAGACTGAAATCAAAATCCCTATCTAATCCTTTTTGTTTTAACATACTGTTAATTACAATTTCTTCAGCAGCCGTGGTTGCAACAGAAAGTAATGGCAATTTTTTTATTCTATAATACTCAAATTCACCATCTTCATCTCTACTTCCTGTAAAAATAACATGATAGTTAGCCCTTTCATATGGGCTAAGAGAATTTATTGCTTCAAGAATTCTTTTCTTGTCTTCTTCATCATCAAGGCCTCTAAATAGATTCATCATAGATAAAGCCATTAATCCTGCAGAATATATACCTGCTTGTATTATACTAGAAGCAAAGCCTTTAGGGTTTGTTGACGCATAGTCAATAAATTTACGTGTACCTTGAGTTGCTGCATTCAAGTATGGCATTACTTTATCTAATTTTTTTACAACATCACCTCCTTGATTAAAATCAATAGTTTCTCTAGATTCTCTTGCTGCTCTAAATTTTATTTCCTCTAGTTCTAACTCATCAGGCTCCCTATTGTTTTCCTTCTTGAATTGTTTCAATTGGTTAGACTTAGACTTTTCGTATACAGCTAATCTCATAGAAATCTCTGAAGATTCACCAAGGTAACCCATAAATCTACCTATACCAACTAAAGCTTTTGCCCCTATCTCTGAAACTCTATTGTTTTTGTATTTTGTTCTTGCTAGCTTGCTTACACCGTCAGTAGATAAGTAATCCATAGATCCTCCGTGCTCTACAAACTCATCGTAAATCTCATTATAGTTCTTTGTATTTGAAACTTTTTTAGCAAAGTTTTTAAAGAAATCAAGACCCAATTCAGCTCCACCTAGCAACTTGAATTCAGAATATACGTTGGATAAAAACAAAACATTAGTAAAGTCAATAGCAGTGTTACCTACAATAAATAAGGGGTTACCTGCTGTTGCGAAAAACCTAAGAACTCCTCCTCCAGATAAGGTTCCTACACCAGATAATATTTTACTTGATTTTTTTTGGTCTAGTAATATCTCTGCATATTTTTTTTCTACTATTATTTTTCTTAGCTGACCATTTTCTTTATATGAAAGAGAAGTAAATCCAACAGGCATTTTTTTGTCATACTTAAATTTTAATTCACCGTTAGATTTAGTTCCTACAACAGGGTTCTCTCTAATATATTCGCTAAATTCAGCCTTTTGTTCTAAAGTTGCTCCTTTTATTGCTTTGTCAAATGCACTTAAAACTCTATTCGAGGATACTCTTGCTTCAGTCATTGATATGTTACTCATAAGTAACCACTTAGCGTCTGTTACTATGTCTGAGTTATTACTATCCGAAAGCTTACTTATAAACTCATAACTTGTTCCTGTCTGCATAAGAAGATTATCTACTTCTGCTCCATACAAATCACTATCAGGTAATAGATATTTTATAGTCCTTATAGGAGAGTAGTTTACATCTTTTAGTTCATTGTAAACCTCTTCTGAAATAAGACCTGCTTTGTACCCTCTTTCTAAACTTTTCTTTAAAGTTGTGAAATATATATTAGCCCTATTGGTTAAGTCTTTAAACTTCTTGTCACCTACTTCGCTCTTTATTTTATCAAGACTTTCTTGAGCTGCTACTGAATCAAAACCTAATCTACCTATATACTTTTCTTCACCTTTTGCTTCTCTAGACTTGTTTATAGAAATTATTCTTTCAGAGTATATTATATTGTTAAGCTGTCTAGTTTCATCTGCACTTAAGTCAACACTTACACCAGCTACTTTTTTCTTAAATATAGATTCCTCTGCTTCTTTAAACCTTTTGTTTGCGTAACCACTAGCTCCTGCTTTATTTACTAGCATTGTTTTTGCTTTCTCCCCTTGTTTTGAATCTAATCCTTTAAGTGTATCTTTAACTCTAGTTTGCCTGTCAAATATTTTTTCTCTAAGTCTTCTTTTAGTTCCTTTCCATGTTTTCTTTTTTGTTTTATCCTTCAGTGCTTCTTTTCCTAACGTTTGAATTTCATCAGCAGTAGGAACGTGACCTATACTTTTAAGGTATGCAGTTATACCTTCATCACTAAAACCTTTCTTCTTAGCTTCATTTATTAATTCTTGTACGGTTGGTTTAGATGATTTTTGACTTCTTTTTGAAGGTACATTTGTTACTGTTCCCTGTTTTGGTATAGAACCAGCAGATGAACTCACGTTTGAGTCCTTGTAACTTTTCATCGAAACGTCGCTTTTTCTTGATACAACTGTTTCTTCTTTATTGTATTTTACATATTCATCAGTGACATCCCATGTTTTATGAAAATTTGTTGGTTGGTATATACCTTCAATCTTAGCTAACACAGTCCATCCAAAAGATGGGTGGTGATCAACGTCTCCTAACTTTGTTTTTACTACTTTGAAGTTAGTGTTATCAAACTCAACGATACCCATCAACTCTCCTCCTTTTACCCCCTTATTCATAGGGTCCATTATTTTATCCCAGAAATCAGCTTTTCTTTCTATACCTAATTTTTTTTGTATTTTCTTATTTGCTGTTAACTTATCGGAAAGTCTTTTTCTTAAGTCAGGACTAGAATTTGTTTCTGCGTCTAATAGTTTTACTAACTCTTTAGGGTCTGATAAATACTTATCCAAGTTTAGTAATTCTTGGCCTGTATTCTTATTGAACTTAACTAAATCTTCTCTTATTACTTGTTGAGTTTCAGGTGCTTCATATATTTTTTCTCTCTTTGTTTCTTTGAGATTATTTTTTTTTTTTGGCTCAGTTACCTTTACCCAATAACCTTTTTTATTGAATTCTTTAGTTCTATCTTTAAATTGATTGTATAAGTTGGTATTGTCCACAGCTTGGTTGAACATTTTTATGATTTCTTTATTGGTAAGCACTTCATTGTCTATAACAATGTCCATCATTTGTTCAAAAATAGCATGCTGAAATTGCCAAGAACCAGATAAACTACCTGAATGAGGTATAAACAACCTAGCATTTCCTTTTCTCACATTCCTAATAAAAGATTCTGCTTGAGCCTCTGTATTGAATGCAGCTAGGTTTGACATATCTCCTAATGATAAACCTTTTTTATCCATCATATACGGTACATAATTCTTGCCTCCAAAAAGATTCAACTTCAAGTTGTTTGCAAAATTTACAACTCCTGCTGTAGTGTAGTCATACATGTTAGTAATAAAGTTCATCCCTCTAAAGTCTACTAAATCTCTATCTTTTACAAGTTTAGCAAAACTACGTGTATCGGTTTTTATAGATGGTGCTGGTATAGAATTTCTGTTAGAAGATATATCTCCTACTTCACCAACTAACCCTGATTCCCCTTGTATGTCTTCAAGTATATTTACATCATCTCCAGATATAACCTCACCTGAAGCTATTTTTCCAGATATTACATTAAGCATATCTACTACATCAGCATCAGTAAACTTAGCTAGTCCTAACATCTTAGCTAATTTTTGTAACCACCTAGATATTAAGTTCTGAGCTTTTGCATCTAATGTGCTATACTCATCTGCTAGCTTACCTATTATTTCAGATAAAGCTTCTTCTGATTGAATACTCTCATCATAATTCACTAAGAAAGCATCCAACTCTAATTGCAATTCAGTTGATACAGATTTTGATATTGCCTTAAGCATTCTTTCTGTAACAGCCCTTGTTTTTTCATCTGTCTTTAATGAGTTTACAATTAAAGCATGAAAAGCTTCGTGAGCTACCGTCCTACCATTTGCTTTTGCAGGGTTTATATGAATGGTGTTAGTTGATGGATTGAACTCACCAGCTGTACCTTTTTTTGCTACCTTATCGTATTCTTGTTCACTCTCATGTAATACAAACTTTACATCAGGATTCAATTTAGATAATGCTTTTTTAGAGTTTTCAACCTTAGTTTCTAAGTCTGTGGCTTCTTTGTCAAATAATTCAGACAAAGCTTTCACTTCTTCGTCAATTTTGGATTTCTCTGCTAATTTCTTTTTGCTAGGTCTTGATACTTCTTGATCTAGATACTTACTTATCTCTTGAATTTCTTGCGGAGTAAAAGCTATTTTAGGCTTTAGGCTTTTTAGTATACTTTTAGGGGAGACTTTCAGTTTTATTCCCGATTTTACCTTATTAACCATATCAACACCTCTATTTACTATAGCTTTAGGTATTGATAATTCTTCTACTTCGTCATTAACATCTTCTTTTATCCTAGGTTTTAATCCGATAGCTTCTCTTTGCCTGTCTGACAATTTTTCCTCCATTTTAGGACCTATAACCTTATCTAGAGAAACATTTGATGAGTCTGATATGTCTCCTTCTAAGATTAAGTCAACATAAGCTTCATTAGACAATGTATTGTCCTTAGATATAGTTTCTGTACGATACCAACCATTTTCATTTTTATAAATAAACTTACGACTTCCATCAAGGTTAGTTATAACCTCAACTTTTGTAGTTTTACCATCCATATCTTTTACGGTAAAATCTGTTCTGCTTTTAGGTATCTGAGAATCTTTGAGACGCTCTTCCTTAGCAACTTCTTCCGTAGCAACTTCTTCCTTAGCAACTTCTTCCGTAGCAACTTCTTCCTTAGCAGCTTCTTCCGTAGCAACTTCTTCCGTAGCAACTTCTTCCGTAGCAACTTCTTGAGTCTTTAATGCAGATTCAATTGCAGTGTCTAAGTTTTTGTATGCCTCTATAGTTGTTTTTATATTTTCTCTTGATTCAAGTATTTCTTTGTCAATGTCCTCGTGAAACGCAGGATCTAAAGATTTCTTTTTTGTTTGTAATTTAGAAATATTATCTATATCTTCTATAACTTCCATCGTAGCCTTAGCATTAACGCTACCTGGAACTTTACCAATTGTTGTTTTGAATAATTTAATCTCACCTAACAAGTCACTAACCTCCTTAGGTGTATAAACTCCTTTTCCTTCTTGACTAGTTAGCATAGACCTTACCTTATCTTCATTGTTAGCTAGTTCTTCTAATGATTTTAATCTATCAATACCGTCAAAACCTAATAGACTTCGTTTCTTCTTATTCAAAGATTTCATAGCTGATCCAGCTCCTGGCATAAGCATACCTGCTGTAAAAGATAATATAGTTGTATTAATAAAGTCATCGTAAGATATGTCTGATTTAACTATATCTTGTCCTGCCCTTTTATTTGTTCTATCACCTATAATTAAAGTTTCTCCTGATTGTTGAATGTTTTCTTGAACTCCTTCCTTTGCTCCTTCTCCTAAATAATCTAATACTTTTTTACCAGATTCTTTAAATTTTCTAAAAACAGCGGCCTCTCCATTTTTCAGGTATATAGATACAACATCGTCAAGTGTATTTTTCTTTATCTTTCCAAAAATAGCTTCAGTAGCTTTTGTTTGTGTAGATATAGGTGCCGTTAATGCATATAAAGCTGCAGTCTCCTTACCAGCTATAAGAGCTAATTTCCTAGCTTCTTCATCATTAATACCTGCTTCTTTTGCAGCTTTTAATGTCTCCTCATATCCACTACTAAGTCCCATTGTTGATTGAGCCATTATAGCACTAGCCATACTCCTGTCAACAGGTATTTTATTAGCGTATCCTATACTTTTACCTAGTAAGTTTTTACCTTTACTAAGTAAACCTGTCCCTTTACTAACAGTTCCTGACAATGCACTAGCTTTTGTTAGCGCTGATCCAAATCCCTTTGTACCTGCAATCTGAATAACCATATCTCCTACAACGTTAGCTGTTTCATATGTCATCCCTCTACCACTAAAAGTACTATTTGTAACACCTTCTGTTACTGATTTCTTTAAAATGTTATTGTAATTCTTCTCGTCTATTACGTTTGTTACATTTATTTTTTTATCAACGTCATATATCTGATTATTTTTGTTTACTAGATAGTTGACTCCATTAACTTTCACTTGTTGACCAGTAGCGAATGTGTATGATAAATTATCATCTGCAAGAAGTTCATCTTGAGATATTTTACTTCTCCTAATGTCTGCTTGATTTTGATAATAATCTAAACCAGTTAAAGACATAGCTCCCCAAGCAGAAGCATTTAACTCTTCTATCCTACCTGCTAAACCATTCCAACCACTTTTACTTGTTGTAGCTATGAAGGTTGTCCAACTAATGCCACCACTCTTATACTGATCATATAATTCTTTTGTTTTGGCATCTCTTTCTTTCAGTTTCTTTGTTAGTTGAGGCATCTCTTTTTGGATGTAGTTTCCTAACATTTTACTATTTACATTCGAAGCAGAAGGTTTGTAAGAATCTTTAAATTCAGTGTTATTAGGGTCAACACCTGTTTTTCTTTGGTCTTGTAGTTTTTGCCAATCTATGTCTCTTTTTTGCTGAAGTTTTATGTAGTTATTAAGCATAAGTAACTTGTCAGTTTCTTTGGCTAATACTACATCATTTTTTACGAATCTATCTTTATTTTCGTAAAACCCTCTTTTCTCTCTATCTAAGTAATCCTTCTTTAATCCTTCTTTTTCTATATATCCAGAAAAGTCAGTAAGGTTTAAGTTCATTTTAGATAAAAACTCTGAATCGAAGTTATCTTTAACAAATGTATCTCCAGTAGAAAATTCTTCATAAGCAAAAGGAGTACCTAAACCTTTTTGTTTTGCAATGAAATCTAATTCTTCATCTGTCTTTACTTTTTGATTCTCTATTCTAGAAAAAGCTTCAACTTGTTCTTGTCTTGTTGGACTACCTCCAACTGTTGATACAGGTCCTTGTTCTAGTCCTGCCTCTCTATAATCCTTGTCAGTAACTGTTCCTGCCTCTCTTGCAGCAAACAAGTTAGGGTCTTTCATCCAGTCAGGAGCGTTCTCTATTGTTGGTTTCTCTCCTTTTTTAGGAACCTCTATGTTAGGATTGTACCTGTCCTCGAGAGCTTTTGTTGCTTCGGAATAACCCGAAGATCCATTGTCTTTTTCTTCTTGAATATTGGATTCCATACCTTCCTGAACTTCCGTAGAACTTGAAGCGTCTTGTGATTCTTCGAAGATATCCCTGAATGGGCTTTTTTTTTTAAAAGTTTTATTGTAGAATTCCTTTCTATCTAGTCGAGCTTCAAATGATTTGTCTTTGGTTGAAATCCAATCATACATTTTAGAACCGTAATCACTATCGTTCTCCATTTTAGAAACAAAATCTTCAGAAGAAATTCTTGAATTAAACGTTGAGTCTTTTGTTCCTATCCAGTCGTATAGTTTTAGTAGATATTCGTTCATTTTTTATATTTTATATTGGTGCTTGATCGGTTGTATTTTCTGGTGTAACTGTATTTTTTACGTCTGATGCTGCTGCTTTTTCTAGGTTTGCTATTATTACATTATTATCTCCTCGCTTCCCTAAAACAGTTCCTATCGCCGTCCCTGGTGTAGTGTATATTACTTCATCTTTATTATTGATGCTAATACTACTTGGATCTAATACTCCTTCAGCTTCTGTTCTTATTTGACTAAGATACTCTTCTTTATCAAAGGCCTTAACTTCTGTTTGACCATACATATCTTTGATAATTCTACCTTCTAATCTTTTAGCAGCACCTTCTTTCAATTTAGTTTGTACATTGAATTTAGCCTTTCTAAACTCTAATCCTTTTGAATTTATATTGTTTGTTTTTGAAGACTTACTATTTTTCGTGTATTCTGCAGCTAAAGAAGAATCTTTTAATGCCGCAATAGACCTTCCTACTTCTGCTTGAGAACCTGTTAAATCTACCGTCACCATCGTACCGTCTTTTCTAGTAAAGAACAAATTTTTATTATCATCGCTAACTTCTGCAAGGTTACCGTTTTTAGATAGGAAGCCTTTTAAGCCTGTAAAGTCTCCATCTACTACAAATAAGTCAATCATATTAACCTCATCCGTTTCTACTTTTTCTCCTGTACTCTTTTTATAAGCCCTAGGGTCTACATATTTTTTCTTCTTCTCGGCCATTAGCTTCATCTCAATATCAGACTTGGCACCCTCTAATGCAATCTCCCTCATTTCCTCAGTAATCACAGGGTTAAGTCTTCCGTTCTCTCCCATCTTCATTTCTATTGGTCCTATTTCCTCTGTCCGAGACTCTACTGTAGGTACTCCATTTTTGTAACCTGTTATTACATTGTAAGTAATAGACCTTGTTTTACCCACCCTTGATCCAACAGAACTGTCAACATTATAGGCCTCCATTAGTAGACTTGCTATCTTCTGGTCATTGTCTAGTATCCTTGTTGCGCTTGCGTTAAGCCATGTTTTATAATCGGGTCTAAGTCTTGGGTCCTTGTTGCTAACCGTAGCGCTCTCAAACATTTCTATTGCCTTGACGTCCTTTGTTATTTTAGATGTTTCTGCACTTAGGTCTACAGCCTCAAACTGCTTAAAGCTATTCTTAGCAAGTGACCTGATGCTAACCCTTTTGCCTTCAATCTCATTACCTTCCTTGTCAACTTCAACTAGGTATCCATGACTGTTTCCGTCGTACCTAACCTTCTTGCTGTCTAGGTTCATTATATTTTCAAGAGCCTCGGCCTGAGCTAAGTTACCAGCAGTAGGGTTCTCCATAAGCTTCTTGTATTCTGCATCTAATGCAGATATAGTACCCTTCATTCCAACCCAAGTATCCTTCACATTCTGCTTCATGATTTTTGCCTGATCCACAGATATCTGACCAGAGGTCATTAGGTTATCAATCTCAGTATATTTTTTAGCTGCATCCTGACCACCTCCAATAAGGAACTGATTGTATGATGGATTTTCGTTTTGGTCAAATACATCGGTGTCAGATATAAGCTTCTGCTGCTCTGTAGCTAGGTCTGTCCTCTGTTTTTTTCTATCGTCAGCAACCGTAGTTATCTCCTTTGATATTTTACTGGTTATACCAGCCCAGTCAATCATTGACTTATTAGGGTCCTCTTGTTTTTTGTATCCGAAGTATGACATATTATTTTTTTATTGAAGGGTTTAGTCCAAAAATTGACGGGTCGTATAATCCACCTAATGGCCCAAATTGTTTTGAGTAGTCCTTACCTCCTAGAAACTGATTGTTAAATTTATCTGATGAGAACATACCTGATCCTGTATAGTTTTCGCTAGATTCAGGGTTACCTGATTCATTAAATTGAGCTTGTTTGATTGCGCCAGTATTGAAGTCTCCTACTTCTTTGCCTATTTTATAGTCAGACACCCTTCCTTTTACGTATTGAATTCCCTTTTTTATACCCGAAGCATCAACAATTTTACCTCCAATGTTTTTTGCTCCATCAACAACACCCTCTAATATCTCTCCAGACTTGTCTTTGTTGTATAAGCCAGATGCCTTGTAAGCATCAACACCAGCTCCCAAACCAGCGACAACTCCTTGACTCATTGCATATGTAGCCTGCTGTTCTGCATCTTGTGCAGCAGCCTGCGCCCCCATAGCTTCTTGTACTGAAACATTTGTTAGTTGGTTATTTATATTAGCCTCCTCAGCTGCAATAGCCTGGTCTCTTTTGTATATATCTTGAGCCATAGCCTGTCTCTGCTTCTCTATAACGTTACCTCCTGCAGCAGACAGCTTACCTACACCTGCAGCCAAACTTCTAGAGTCAGCCTCTGTTAGTGCCGCTAAAGCTTGTTCCTGCTGTGCAGTAGTCTCCCTCATCGCCATCTCGTAAGAGTCTAAAGGAACTTGAACACCTTCCTGTTCGTTAACCTCTATAGTTTTACGAGCCTCTTCTAGTGCCGCAGCACTAGCCCTAGCCGCGTCTTTTGCCCTTTTTTTAGCTGCAGCTCCTCCTGCTATTGACATCCCTGCTCCTGCTACACCTACTATGGCTGATATTGTTGCTGCTCCCATGTTATAATTCTTTTACCATCTCTAAGGAGTTTGATGATCCCTCTGTGTAACCAAGCTCCTTGTATGTTTCTGTTAAACTTTTATTCTTTACCGATGTAAATACATACTTACATCCACTTATCTTTAAGACTTCGTCTATAGTGTTTATAAGTATAGTTATGGCATCCTTTCTTTTTTCTTTTTCTTTGTAGTCGAAGTTTGATATAATGAACTCACACCATCCAACCCTTGAGTTTGTTAGGTAATTAAAACCCGCACAAACAGGGGTGTCTCCGTCATAAACTATAAAACCACCTTGCCCATTTTCTGGAAGGAAATCTCTACTAGGTGGTGTCCATCTCCATGATTTCCACCAATCAACTAGTATTTCATCGTAATCCGACTCTATGAGCTTCCTTATTATCATTCCTTGCAAATATACTAAATTTTAAGCATAACTCTTGAATACATTAGAATCAACACCAAACAACTCTTGAGGTATCGGCGAATCTATTGATAGTTCATATGATAGGTAGTACCCTGTCAACCCGTAGGCTTCAGCTGTTGAGCTCTTCTTAACAAATGTATAGTTAGAAGCGACTGGTATAGGGAAGTCTCCCTCTCCAAAACCGAAACATTCAACGGTCAATGTTTTTCCATCTCTGTCAATTACATAACCATTCTTCTCTTCGCCCTCATCGGTAACAGTAAACAACTCATCCCCTGATGAAACCATTGTCCCAATGTTAAATGGGAATGTTACTATATATGTTCTGTTAACCCCTAAAACTTGCTCAACAAGAGAGCTGCTACCTATACCACTGATAGACCTTTTATTATTTTGAGATCCAGAGTTACGGATGTAAGCGTGTTGCTTACCTTCTTTCTCCTCATACCAAGCCTCATTTATGTAGCCCTCAGAAAGGTCTGTGTACAGCGTGGCTCTCCAACCTGTTGATGCATTAAGGGATATAGTTTTAAATGTCTTCTGCTCAGTAGGAGCGTTGTTTAATACTCCCTTTATAGAAGCCCTATACGTTCCATCATAGAACTCAAGCCTACGACTAGAGTTGTGTCTATATAGTTCTCCTTTCTTGAAGGAAAAGAAGTGGTTGTTCATCCCTATCATCATGTCTGGACTAAACGAATAGAACGAAGGCCATCCTTTTACTTTACTACTATATGTTACTGTGTATGCCATTTTTTTATAATATTAAGATACGTAATCCCAAACCAAGTAAAGATATGGTTTAGCTAATGGGTTAGAGTATGTGAAAGTCGCGTAATGAATATCATTTTCTTGACTCACAACAGGTGTTGCTGTCTGAAGTAAAGGAGCTAATATCTCTACGTCAGATTGACTGTATAATACATCTGACACTAAGTACTTAAACTGATAATTATCATATGTAGCAGTGTCTTGATATATTGGCAAGAACCTCATGGTCACCTGGCTGTCATTAGCTGGTATAAACCCTACACCTGCAGCGTTTGAAAACGTCTCGTAAAGAGATGAGGGTCCGTCAGTGAATTGAAGATAATCTACGAACTTATTACTAACTACCCCATCTTTAGACCAATAATAATCCTGGTGAGTGGTTAAACCACTTACATCCTCGTTGTTTCTTGAAATCCTGAAAACAGTTATAGTTTGCTCTTGAGCACATCCGACATCTACAGAGTAATTTGTGTGCCTCGGTGTAATAGTGACTGTACATTCATTTACATTTAGGTCGTCTTTTTGAAAAACAACTTGACCTGATGAAACAGCTGACAGTGTAGATATAAATTGGTTTATAACCTCAGTACCATTATATGAAACTTGTATTGTAAATCCAGGATTAAAATCTACTCCAGTTGGTTCTGTGTAACCACTATACCTTACAGGAACCTCTCCTGTTGACTCTTCAAATTCAACAATGTAAGTGTAAGCTTCTGAATCGTTTCCTCCTGTATTCTCATAGTCTTGTCCTATTTTAGTGTTACAGGGAACCTTCATCCCGTCAACTTCTTTTACGTGATCCGTAATAGAGAAAACATACTCCTTTGTGTATGGGTCAAAGCCACCTAATTTTAAGTTGTTTTTAGTGTTTATGAATTGGTCTCTAAACCAAGAACCCATGCCAAAGTCTGAAATTACAGATAACTTGTCACCTGTGATGTTTAGTATAGCACCCCTTTTTGAGTCTGAGAAATAAACATCTGAACCATAAGAAGCAAAACTTTCTGCATCATTACTGATACCATACTCCTCTTGTCTAGATATCTGTGTTCCTAAGACCTCTAAAGAGCTTGTAATTGCACCACCCCCTGCAGCATCTGACAACAAGTTCTTACCTGTTAAAACTGTAGATATCTTATCCTCTTGAAGCACAAGTATATCATTCTGTCTTGCATGTATCTTCTCTATTGGTCCAAAAGAATTCTCAAGTGTCTTCCAGTTTACAAGCGCTAAGTTGAATTCATTTAACTTGTTTACGTTAGACTCCTCATTGTAAACACCACTGTAAGTGATGTCTGCATATCTCCTAGTCTCCTTGTAATCTTGTTTAGACACTGCTGTAACCCTAGCCCCTATATTGAACCCAGGGTCTGCAAGCCCGTCGTTTATCT
>Ga0115550_1001341_pt1 | contig 18535 bp, 11 predicted proteins | sample COGITO_mtgs_1005_FD_87177 | JGI IMG/M metagenome (GOLD analysis project Ga0115550, IMG submission 87177) | Pelagic marine microbial communities from North Sea - COGITO_mtgs_100511 | ecosystem: Environmental > Aquatic > Marine > Epipelagic | place: Germany:Helgoland, sampling site Kabeltonne... | reverse complement strand
GACATCTGTTGTTGGTTGTGCATCTAAAACAATCGTAAGGCTTGCGGTTTGTGAAGAAGCTTCTGTCAATGTCCCTGCGAGTGCAGAAAGGCTAAAGCCAGGAACATCGTTGTCTTGTACGTCTAAGTTTACTGTCTGCGGTGCCAAACTTGTAAAGGCAGGGTCAGAACCAGGATTTATAGAAGCCGTAATCGAGACCGATTGGATTCCGTCTACTAAAAACTCGTCGACAGCGTTGAGTAATACGGTTTGGGCTGTGTTCCAATTGAGCGGAGTAAACGTTACACTTGCTGTGGCTAAAGTCGCCTCTGTAAGGTCGGAGCTTTGCAGATCAATAACAATATCTGTTAAAGGAGCAGCTGTAAGGACGATGTCTACCGATGCTGTTTGTGTGCTTCCTTCGGTCAAAGTGCCATTGACAGGACTCAATAGATAGCCCGCAATTTCATCATCCAAAATCGTGATACCATAATTCGCTGTAGTGGAAAAACAATCATCAGAAGCTACAGTATCCAGTTGAATTCTTAAAGTTACAGTTTGATCACCATCCGCAATGAGATCATTTACAGCTGTAATTGTCCCCACTTGGGTGATGTTCCAATTGGCTGGTGTAAAGGTCATTGTTACAGGGAGAACAGTCATTTGGGCAGTATTTGTCGAAATAGGGTTATATACTACATTCCCACTTGGTTGGTCATCCAACACTACTGAAAAAGTACTCACACCACTTTCTTCCAACAACATAGGATAGGTGTTTGAAGAAGTAAATGTTCCGTACACAAAATCAACCAGAACCTCCAAGCGACTTTGGCTTTGACGATAGGAACTCGCAGTAGGATCAGACAGATTTGCTGCTTCAACAAAATAGGTTGAGCCATCCATTAAGGGTGTTGATGATGATAGATGGGTCGAAGTACCAGTAGCCGATGAAAACCAAACCAAATTATATGGATTATTCATACCATCTGTACGAGCATCAACTCCTTCAGGACGAGCTATTGTTTTGGTAAGATCGTCTAGCGTAGGAGAACCTGCGGCACAAATCGATTGAAGGCTTTTATTTGCAACTTCATTTGTCGCAGTAGGGGGAAGAATTTCATCCGTAACACAAATAGAATCATCAATAAAACGAACTTGCTGCAAATTCTTAGCTCCTCCAGTTGCAGCTGTAAAACCCCAATATCCAATATTAGAATTTAAAACATCTCCAATAAGGTCGATTATTTTAAAGTCGGAATAAGTACCTCCTCCATTTCTTGTGAAAGTGTAATCCAATCTGGTTGTGATTGGATCCCAATTAATTACTATGTTATGCCATAATCCATTTTCTAGATTAGCAACATCTGTTAAATCTCCTGTGGCTGGAGTACTATTGGCATTTCCATCTTTTACAAAAGCAATATGATCACTACCAGAACTACCATCTCTAGGCGATCCATTATTATAGGTATCCATTTCAATAGCATAGGAAGGACTAATTCCCTGGTATCCAAGCCCTCCTCCAGTAGATCCTTGCGATGTATTTATATTTTGAATGACAAAAGCTATACCATCGGCTCCATTATCATTATTCCCAAAAAACAAATCAACATCTAAGGAAAATGAAACCCGTAAGTCAAGTTTTTTCTGAAACCATACCATCCCCCTTTTATTCCCTTCATCTGGAGTTAAAGAGAAAATATTTGATCCACTCGTATGCCTTGCATCGAGAATAAAGACAAAATCACTATCATTAAAATTTCTTGAAAAACAAACTTCAGCATCATCGTCCTGATTACGAACTTGTCGAATAATATCTGCTAAAGGGTCAAATAAATCGGCTGAATTTGCATCGTCTATAGCAAAGGTGATGTCCACTGTTTTGTCTCCATCACGAACAGATTCATCAACACCCATAACCACAACAATTTGTGGCGTATTCCAGTTGAGTGGACTAAAAACTAAAGTAGTAGTTGCAAGATTTACTTCTGCTACATCAGGGTTAGTAATTAAAATTGTAACATCTGCTGAGGGTTTACGATCGAGCTGTACTGAAAAAGAAGCCGTAACAGTACCCGATTCATTGACCACTATCATTCCAGCAGGAGAAACCGAGTAACCCGCATTCACCGGATCCAAATAATTAACCAAGGAATCAGCATCATCGTCTCCCAGCAATTCAACACTATCCAAAAAACCATCTTCATCAGAATCGAGATCTAAGTAGTTTGGCGTGCCATCAGAATCGGTATCTAAAATTCCTTCAATATTATCAGATATAGTATCCCCATCAGAATCTAAATCGAGGTAATTAGGAAGGCCATCGGCATCGGTGTCTGTTGTACCTTCTATTTGATCGGGAATTCCATCACCATCAGCATCTAGGTCCAAAAAATTTAAAATCCCATCGGCATCTGTATCAATGGCTGTTTCTGTTACATCTAAAATCCCATCTCCATCCGCATCTGTATCATAGCTATTTTGAATTCCATCGCCATCGGTATCCAATGTGCAGGCGTTAGCCGGACGGTCAAAAGATATTTCATCCAATAAGTTCCCAAAACCACCCCCTGCTGTGGCTTCAAACAAAAACACGGTAGAAACTTGACCACTGGGTACCAAATAGATTCCAGTATAGTCTTGCCAGGTCACTGTAGCTGTACGTGTGTCGAGGATTGTAGATGTGATTGAAGAAACTCCAGCGCGTATATTTATGGTTTGGATTGGCGAGTTATTTCTAGACAAATGACTCACCGACCAAATCATATAGGTTCCCGGAAGTGTATTAATTGTTTGAAATATAGCTGCCGTTTCTGTCGCATTTATTTCAGCAAATCGATTTCCTCGCCTCGCGGGATAAGTTCTATCTAGCACCCTACCATCACACCAGATTTCCATTTTATTGTCCGATGCAGTTGTATCCCAACCATCAATCAAAGATGCATCAAATTGATTGTTACAGCCAACTGTTCCAAGCTCAAAACTTCCGTTGACTAGTCCTCCATCGACAAAACCACATTCAATGCTATCCAAAATTCCGTCATTGTCATCATCTGGATCAAAATGATCTGCTATACCATCCGAATCGTTGTCTTCAAAAATCAGGTGATTGCTTCCAATGCTCAGTTCATCATCATCATCCAAACCATCATTGTCAGAGTCAATATCCAGATAGTCTGGAATTCCATCAGAATCAGTATCTATAATTCCTTCAGTAGAAGTTAAAATACCGTCACCATCATCGTCCGCGTCCAATGCATTGAATGTTCCATCTCCGTCAGTATCTTCAAATACTTCATTTGCATTGGTAAGACCATCCCCATCACAGTCGGTCGAATTCCAGATCGAGGAGGGAGTTAAAGATTGGGACGAAACAACCAATGAACATAAATCTTGTCCGTCTGTTCCGTCGGTTAATTCTTGACCATTTGTGACACCATCGCCATCGCAATCAGCAGCTTGCCAATAGGCACTTTGAGTTGGATCTGATGGTTGGGGGGAACAGGGGCCAATAACGGACAGAGTTGCGCTATTTTGACCTGAAAAACAAACATTATCGGCATGAGACACCAGCAAATTATATACTTTCCCGTCTAATCCTGTTACATCTGAAATCCCTAAGGTAGTTGAAGTTGCACCACTATAGACCCCTCCATTGCTTAGGTCAACGCCATCTTCTTGCCACTGATACTCAAAGCCAGAACCGGCATCAAAGCCTAAAGAATAATCGGGTGTACCATCGGCATTGTATTTAATTGTACTTGTTGCTACTGCAGCACTAATAGTAAAAGTGGTTCCTGTTCCAATAAATATGGTTTTACTCGTTAATGAAGTAAAATCAACCTTGACAGAAGTGGCTGTAAAATGATTTACCAAACTTGAACTAACACTTGAAGTTTGTGGTAATGAGGTATAACTATTTCCCGTTATTCCTGCAGCAATCACTAAACCGTTTGCATCTACTCTACCATTAGCAAATGTTGGCGTTCCCATTCCATAGCTCCCAGAGTCTCCCCCATCTGCAGTATTAGACCCATAGGCCTCGTTGGTATCAGAACAGCCATCGTTATCCGAATCAAAATCTTCTCCATTGATCAACCCATCATTATCTGTATCCCTGCACATTGAAAAAACAAATTGTCCTGAATTCAGGGATTCGTTCGTTAAATTCAGATAAATTATGTCAATTTGATCAATGGGAAGATTCGTATAAATGTCAAATTCAGCAAAATTTGTCCCCGAACTAGCGGTTCCAGAAACAGTAAGGGTATTGCCCCTCACTTGAATATTGGCATAGGAAGATGATAAAACGATCCATTCAAAATCAGCAGGAACGCCAATGGCCTTGAATTCAAATTGATCTGCCTGGGTAATGTTAGATGAACCTATGGTGCTATTCGCACCAAAACGAATTTTGACGGGAGATCCAAAGCTAATTGATGTTTCGAACGAATGGTCTTTTTCTGCTGGGGATGCGTCTTCAAAACGAAGCAAACTACCCCTGTTTTGAGAAGAGATAGAAACATTTCCATCAGAACCAACCCTTTGATTTGGTGCATCAATGGTAATGGAGGTGGTCAAACTATTCCCGTCCAAAAAATTGGTAAAGACTTGGGAGGCATCTCCTGGAGCTAAGCCTGCTGAGATGGACGAAAAATCGACATAACTTATTGGGCATTCGGTGGTATCAAGAATTCCATTATTATTGTCATCCAAATCGATTGCATCAGATATTCCGTCTCCATCACAATCCCCAACGGGACCAAGACATTGAGCAAAAAGCTGATCTCCATTCAGAAAGGAAACGAACATAAACAAGAGGGTATAAACCGACTTTAAGCATTTCATGCTATTTTTTCTCCCCATGCAATATTAATATTAATAAATATAGTGAGTAATATTTTAATTTGTAATAACTTAAACAATAAAGATTTTTTTCTCTAGAATTGGCTGTTCCCTCAAGAGGTGTGATCACTCACAATTTTCCATTGCCCTTCTATTTTTCTAAATAAAAGAGTAAAGTACCCTGTAGGCTGATCCTTGGTTCTAATCAAGGTAAATTTTCCAATGAGCTGTAGCGTACTAGCGTCCCATTGTTGGAAATGAATTAGGTCAAAAGACAAAGTACCCATTGCTTCTTTGTCTGGATATCCTTTGCGATACCTTGCTAAAGTATTCGCATAACCATAGGTGGGTCCAGTTCGCCCAACAAAGACCAGGGCTTCATTTTGCCAATATCCTAGCATAAAACGGTCCAAGTCCCCTTCATTCCAAGCATTCTCTTGTGCTTCCATGAGATCTAATACCGCTTTCTTGTCCTGAGGATTGACCACTTTTTGCGCCAAAAGCGTGGTGCAAAAAATAAAAAACATCGGAATTAAATAATTTCTTTTCATTTTTAGCGCTAATATATGTCATTAAGTTACTTAATTCCCTACTGGCTTTCCATCAAACAGAAATTGAATGTGATTTTTTACTTCCTAAGGGTCTGTGAGATGCATAAAAAATTATATATTTATTAACTATATTTTATTAAAACATCAAATTATGACGTATTTGTACTCAACCAAAGCATCCATATTCAGTTTACTTTTAGTTTTCGCATTGATAGGATGTGAGGAAACGACTAAAGCCCCCACGGAAATTATTGTTAGTGGAACCCTCATGGAAGATACCCATTGGAAATCAAAAACAATGTATATCATCGATCAATTAGTTACTGTTCCCAGTGGAGTTACACTTACCATTGACGCGGGAACAATTATAAAAGCAAACCCAGGTGAGGCCACGACAACCTCCATGCTAGTAATCGCCAAGGGAGGAAAAATTAACGCACAAGGGACGGCCGAAAATCCCATTATTTTCACCTCAATTAACGATGATATTGATCTTAAAAATGGAAAAGAATCTTCCCTGTCAAGCTCAGATGTTGGCTTATGGGGAGGCGTCATTATTTTAGGAGATGCCCCAGTTTCACTTCAAAACGGTGATGACGAAACCTTTTATACTGGATTAGATCCTAATGCAAAAGCCAGTTACTATGGAGGAGATAATTCAGAAGATAATTCAGGAATTCTAGAATATGTTTCCATTCGTCATGGAGGTATTTTCATTGGAACCGGAAGTGAATCAAATGGCCTAACACTCTGCGGGGTTGGAAATAAAACAAAAATCAATCAAATAGAAATTTATGCTAATCAAGACGATGGTATTGAAATCTTTGGAGGTACAGTCAATATTTCAAATTTATTAGTACACGCCTGCCAAGACGATGGAATGGATTTTGACGAAGGCTATACAGGAACCGTAGATCACTTTATTGTTGAACTTGGTCCTGATTCAGGAAGTGGAATTGAAATTTCTGGTGGGAAAGGTGTTTCGGCTGGAGCCTTTAGTTTAATGAATGGACTGGTGGATACAAAAAATGCCCCGAATAAAACGCCTCTAACTGTTGATGAAAATGCTGTTGGACGTATTTTAAATGTTAACGTTGACAATGGAGATGTAAATGAACCTTTGCAAAGCGGATCTATTCAGATAAATGTAGAAACCAATGGTGCTGGTCAAGTAGACAAGTTAGGCTTTAGCTGGACAAAAATAAAAAGCTGAGTTTATACCAATAAAAAATATCTTTCTGAACGCTAGCCAGCATTTTAAATAACTTTTTAAAACAGCCCCTACTATTCGTCTAAAGCAAGGGCTGAAAAATAGGCTAATTCCCCCGAAAAAAAATAGGTCAATTGAATTGGACGGCAACAAACTTCACAGTCTTCGATATAGTGTTGCTCCTCTTCCATTTCATCCAACAACATCGAAATGGATTGCCAGCAATAGGGGCACTGAAAAAAATGCTCTAACATTAGGATTCCAATTCCATTAGTTCTTCCAATACGGCTTCCCAGCGCAACATAGATTCTGCGAGTAGCTCTTTTTTCTTGTTGTAGTGATCAAAGAAATTTGGTTGGGCAATGGTTATCTCATAATTGATTTGAAGTTCAAGGTCTATGGCCTTGATCTCTTTTTCCAAATCGGCAATTTGAACCTCTATCTTCGATTGTTTATTCTGCAAGGACTTAAGCTTTTTTTGCGTTTGATAATCGTTTTCATTTGAGGCTTTCTTTTTGTTTTTTGTTTTATCCACGCGCTCCAAATCCACTAGAGAGCCCAGACTCTTTTGATCCAAATAGTACTGAATATCTCCCAAGTACTCTTTCAAGACATGGTCTTTGAATTCAATAACACGATCACTCAAGCCTTGCAAGAAATCCCTGTCATGAGAAATAAGAATTAAGGTTCCTTCAAATTTTTTGAGCGCTTCTTTCAGTACATTTTTAGAACGAATGTCAAGATGATTGGTTGGCTCATCCATGATCAACACATTAAAGGGAGACAACAATAATTTACACAAGGCCAACCGATTGCGTTCCCCTCCCGAAAGTACTTTTACTTTCTTTTCAACATCGTCACCACGGAACATAAAAGAACCCAACATATCGCGCACTCTTTTTCGGTTTTCGTCTGTTGCGGCCTCTTCCATGGTTTCCAATAAGCTAAGCGAGCCATCTAGGTATTCTGCTTGATTCTGCGCAAAGTAGCCGATCAGCACATTATGCCCCAATTCACATTCTCCTTGATAATCGATCTCGTTGACAATTATCTTTGCTAAGGTCGATTTCCCTTGTCCATTTTGACCAACGAAAGCCGTTTTTGTTCCCCGTTCAATTGCAATTCCAACACCTTGAAGCACTGTTTTTTCACCATAGCTCTTGACGATATTCTCTGCTCGCAACACCACTTTGCCGGGTTGAATGGCGACAGGGAATTTTAATTTCATGGTGGCCGTGTCTTCCACATCTAGTTCAATACGATCGATTTTATCCAGCTTTTTAACAAGGGATTGGGCCATGGACGCCTTGGAAGCTTTTGCTCTAAAACGTTCAATCAATTTTTCGGTCTGTTCAATTTCTTTCGCCTGATTCTTTTGTGCTGCTCGCTGCTGGGTCATTATTTCTTCGCGAAGAATCAAGTACTTGGAATACGATTTTTTATAGTCATATATGCGTCCGCCAACAATCTCAATGGTTCGGTTGGTTGTATTGTCCAAAAACATTTTATCGTGAGACACCAAAACGACAGAGCCTCTGTACTTGGTCAAGAAATCTTCCAACCAAATAATGGATTCGATATCCAAATGGTTCGTAGGCTCATCCAGTAATAAAATATCGTTGTCCTGAAGGAGTAATTTTGCCAATTCGATCCGCATTCGCCAGCCCCCAGAAAAGGTATCAGTCTTTTTATCAAAATCGCTGGGTACAAAACCTAAGCCTTGAAGTATGCGCTCTGTTGTACCTTGATAATGGTATCCACCAATAAGCTCATAACGCTCTGTGGTGTCGTTTAAATCTATGATTAAATCATTATAAGCTGTCGACTCATAATCGGTTCGAGTAGCCAATTCGCTGTTTATATGCTCCATGGCAGCCTCAAGCGACTTGATTTCTTCGAAGGCCTGATAAGCTTCTTCCAAGACCGTTCTACCCTTTTCGAAATCTATGTCTTGACGAAGAAAGCCCAGACGAATATTCTTTTCTTGAGAAATGGTTCCAGAGGTCGGTTCATGGTCTTTGGCAATCAAATGCAACATGGTCGACTTACCCGCGCCATTTTTACCTACTAGGCCAACGCGATCTCCTGCAATTAAACGAAAAGAAACGTCGCTAAAAAGCGTATCTCCTCCAAAAGAAACGGTCATATTTTGAACGCTAAGCATATTGAAAATTTGTTACAAAAATGAGAAAAGCCATTGACTTATACTTGCTTTTATGTTATTTTTTCAAAGCGACTAATATCAACTTCGCGAGGTAGATCTGTCCCCTCATGAATTGAATCATACAGCCACTTTGCAGCTAGTGGGGCCGTCAAAACTCCCCGTGATCCCATACCGTTTAGCAGATGAATATTTTTATATTTCTTATGCGTCCCCAACAATGGTCGTCTATCTAGAACGGTTGGGCGAATATGGCATAGATGTTCTTCAATGGTGTAAGGTACATCAATGAGTTGTTCAATCTTTGCTACCAACCAGGCTTTTCCTTTTGGACTAGTGGCTAAGGTCTTGTCTTTTTGTTCGAAAGAAGCACCAGCCCAGTAAAGATCGTCGCCCAAGGGAGCAATAAAAATAGGTCCCTTTAGAATTGCTTCACTTTGTAATTCTGGAGCGTGGATAATTAAAATTTGCCCTTTTGATCCCACAAGAGGCAAGCCATTAAAGAAAGGGTTGTTCACCATGGCATAGCCTTCACAGAACACGATATCTTGGGCATGAATACCTTTGTATAGCAAGCCATCCTCAAGCTGTTCCACGGCTGAATAATCAAAGGAGGCCTGTTGATAATGATTAGCAATAGAATTGCGATAGACCTCAATCAAAGTGCGGGTATCTATTCGGCCACAAGCATTTAGCTTTCCAAAACCATAGGGGCTTTTAACACCTGCTATAGATGAAGAGTGTATTGTTGCATCGAGAAAAAGTGAAAGCCCTGCGCGATCAGCAGCAACAACCCATTGATTGTGGTCCGCAGCTTGACCAAATAGTTTAAAAATTGGGGCTGGGAAATTTATTTTGTGCTGAAGTTTTTTTTCTATCGTTTGGTAAAAGGGAAGCGCGAAAGCATGCAATTCTTGACCTTTCCAAGTCATATTGAAACGTTTCAAAACAGTAGGATTATAAATCCCTGCCGCAATGGCTGAAGAGCCTGAAGACTCTGCGTCTATAACGTGGAATGTTTTGTTGGACAGTACCAAGGTTTCTGTATAGGCAAGGCCGGCCAATCCAAAACCCACGATAAGGGTGTCCACTTTCTTCATTTAAAATTGCTGTGAAAGAAAAACGCCGCCCGAGGGCAGCGCTTTTTTATTGTTATGCTAAAATTAATTATTCCACATGTCCTGTTCAAAGTCACGAATCACTGACTTAATGCGTTCGGACTCCAGCAATTGCTGAAGAGCATCTTCGAAGATATATTCGTCTACTTTTCGATCTTCATATACATTTTCCTCCTTGTAGATCAAAGCATTGAATCGACGGGAGTTTAACATATTATCAAAGGAAATTGGTTGTGAAGAATTACGTGTATTAAACACAACTGAATTGTTTAATACCTCTCTCGCGTCTGGAAACCATACCCAAAAAAGTGGGTATAAAACTTCAGGGTCAATCCCCGGAGGCATACCCGCAGGATTTAAAATCTCTTTATCGGGAGCACAGGGTGCAATTCCCAATAGTCGATATTTTAATTCTCCTTGACGCTTATTGAAGTACCAAGTACCTTTGATACGGTATTCAGTAACATGCAATGATTTAAGAGGGATAGTTACCCCGTATTCTGCTTTGATTTCATCTTCGGTCATGATACCCTCATTCGAAGCCTGCTCATAACCGGGAAGAAAACCATTGAAAGATAAATTCTCCTTTACTTGCTCGTAGGTTAATTTCGTTTTGAAATATCCCCCATCATCGGCATAGACTTCTTTAATTTCTCCACTTTCAATCCCTTGTATGATCACATCAAACAATGACTTTCTGTCTTTACCAAGATTTTGTGATTCACTAGGATAGTAGTACGGAAAGTTGATGCGCTCATCCAAATCAATTTTTTCCCAAACTGTTTTTGACCAAAGAACATCTCTATCATCAATATAACCGTAGGGCAATGGACTTTCATCATTTGATGCCATTTGTTGCTCATTGAGTTTACCTACTTCTTGCGGCACACGTGCATTGAGCAAATTTGCTTGTCCATACAATATTGAGGTCGATAGGAACAAGAAAAACAAACAACTAAATAACAATGAATTTTTCATGGGTATGTTATAAAATTTCGATTAGTACAGGAGCAACCCGCTTGAATTTATAATTAGGTTTACTCGGGTTCTGAACTTTTAGATCAAAAATGCTGATTTCTTGTCCAGATCTAACACGGCCAAGAGCTTGTAAAGCTTTAGCATTTAATTTCGTTCCCTTACAGGTAATTGTAGGTGCACCAGGAACTTTTACTTTAAACTCCAAAGTTTTTAATGTTAAGTCAAAATCAAAGTCCTCAAGAATTGCACCAACTTCAGCACGTTCAATACTCGCCTTGGGTAACCTTATTTTACCCGACTGGCGGAAAAAAGTTGCATTTGGACGAGGTAAATCTTTGATTCTAAATTTGGTTTTGGTAGAAACGAGGTTTCCATCGGGTAATTTTCCGTTGGCAGTAATGGTGATCTCTCGTCCCTTTCCAGGATTCATTATGAATTTACTCCCTTTTTGACGTTTTAAACCAGGAGCTGAGGCATTGATTTTATCGTCAGGGATTCCAGGGATAGAAATAGTCATTGGGTTGTCTACACCTCGATATACCACGTTCATCTTGTCAGCAGATATTACTGCAGAATTTGGTTTTGCAATTACGGCAAAAGATTGATCAACAGGAATTCTAGATTCGACACCAGCATTCAAGAAAACCAAATCTCCTTCTATGCGATGATCACCCGGACGACCCGCAGATACATTCAACTTTACACCTCCAGGGATTTTCTCGTATTCACTTTCTGTGAGTTTAACACCATCCATGGTTAGTGCAACCTCATTGGGGTTTTGCGCTCCGCCTTTACGTCCAAGTATAACACTTCCATCAAAGGTTTCACCTTGATAATAAGCACCTTTTTCAGACTTTAATAAGGTGATGTAGTTATCTGTATTTACTTTGCTGCTTCCTTCAAGCTCCTTTCCTAATAATGCATTTAATACATCACTTTCTGTCAAGCGTATATCATTCTGCATCATAGTTAATTTAGCCAAAGAGGAGATGAGTGGGAAACCTTCATAGTTGTTTGCTAACCATGGTTGACTTCCATCAGCAGTGGGAACTTTACCTTCAAAATCTCCTGTGTAAAAACGCTCTTCCACCAAGTCCGTGTATTGCGGAAATTGTGAAGCAAATACTTGAATAACACGCATTTTGTAGGCATTGATCATATCTACAAAAGCCTGCCCCTCTGGAGACACTCCACTGGCATCAAAGAAGATCAAATCGAGTGCTTCACCTTTATCCATTTGTGAGTATTCATTCAACTCAGGATCGTCAACACGCTGCTTTTCAGTAATGATGTTTTTTATCTCAGCTATACGATTGAAAAATTTGTCCGATTCTTTTCGGATTTCTTTTGCTGTTCTATCGTGGCCAACCCATTTTCCTTCTTTTTCTTGAGAATTAACCTCAATTTTGTCATAGTAAATGATGTTTCCTTGATTGACACGTTCGTTAGCGCTTTGAATTTTCTTGAACATTTGTCCAAATCCATCCAAAACTTCTTTACTAACGTTTAATGCTAACATGGTGATAAACACCAAGTACATTAACGCAATAAGTTTATTACGTGGGGTTTCATTTGCTCCTGCCATTGCTTAACTAGTTTTTGTTCATCGCAGAAAGCATTCCGCCATAAACTTGGTTAAGTGAAGCTAGGTTTGCAGACAATGCTTCCATCTGTGCCTTTAAACGCTCAGCATTTTCAGCTACTTGTTCATTGTAGGCTGTTTGCGAACCAGAACTTGCAACTTGTGCACTGTAAAGTTCATTTAATGTTTCTAGTTGAACAGCTGCCTTAGACAATTGCTCAGAATAGTTTTGCGATGAAGATACTGCCTCTGCTGCTGGAGATAGTGCTTTTGCAGATGCTTCAAGGTTTTTGATGCTTTGCGTTAATCCATTTACAAGGTTAACATCTAATTTCGCTTCTTGTAAGATGCTGTCAATTTTACTTGAAAGTCCTTCATCTGAATCAGCTGAGGGTTTTCCATGACCAGTTTTTTCTTCTTGGTGCTCGACAAAAGCTGCGTGTTCTTCACGAGCATCGTCTAACATTAATCCTCCTACAAGGAAAATAATTGCTTCAGTACCTAGTCCTAAACCAAGTACTACACCTCCGGTGATTGGTCCAATTTCTAAGTGAAGAATTTTAAATAATGCGCCAACAATTACCACTGCTCCTCCAATTTGGAATAACATGTGCATGATGATTTTTCTTCTTAGGCGTCCTTTGAGTTGTTTTGCGTCCATTTTTTAATAATTTAGTATTTGCTAAAGATAAAATTTTCTATTTAATTTTGACTTTTTCAGAACCTAAATAATCTTGAACAGTTCTAAAACCAATATAACTTCTTGCTGTGTCTTGGTACTCAAAATCTCTTGAGCTAACACGTAAAAAGTAGGCAACGTCTTTCCATGAACCTCCTCGAACAACTTTACGTTTTTCTTGATTGAGGGACATGTTCGGATTAAGCGATGAAACATATTCATAAGCACCCGGATCATAAGAGGACTCTGTCCATTCGGCTACATTCCCTGCCATATTGTACAGGTTAAAATCATTGGGTAAGTACGATTTAGCTTCAACTGCATACATTGCTTGATCGGCAGAGTAGTCTCCTCGTAAAGGTTTGAAGTTTGCTAAAAAACAACCCCTATCGTTCAATAAATAAGGTGATCCCCATGGGTAGGTTCCCGAAGGAATTCCACCTCGTGCGGCATATTCCCATTCTGCTTCAGTGGGTAACCGAAAATTATTCACCAATGGGTCTCCTTTTTCTTTTTGAAATGAGTTTTTATAGTGTGTTCTCCATGTGCAAAAAGCAACGGCTTGTTTCCATGAAACACCAACAACAGGATAGTCTTGATAGGCAGGGTGAGAGAAATAATCGTTGTGCATGGGTTCATTATAGGAATAATTAAAATCTTTTATCCAAACGGTAGTGTCTGGGTAAATTTCAATCTCTTCTTTCTTGATGAACGGTAAACGGTCTCTGGACGATGGATCTCTTTGTCTTTCTAGGGCTGCAGCTTCAGCATCAAACCAAGAATATTTATAGATCATTTTATTGACATCTATTTTCATTTCACCATTGTACCATACCTCTGGGGGTAAATACAAACTGTCCATGACTTCAACATAGGCTTGATCGACATAGCTGTCGGGTTCCCACTCCACATCTTGGTCCCAATTCAATGTTCTACCAGCATAGGGGTCATCGGATAAATCGTAATAATTGGCGCGCATGTATTTCTGAAATTCAGATAAATCAGCTGTGTCAGCATCTTTAAATGCATATTCAGCTATCCCTTCGCCAGTTTCGCCGTCCTCACCTAGGCTTAGTTCATCTGCTTTGCGTGCGAGCATTGCTAAGGCAATGGAATCTCGTACCCAAAATACAAATTGTCTATATTCACTATTGGTGATTTCTGTTTCATCCATATAAAAGGATCGAACAGTTACAGTCTTTGCAGGTGCGTTCTTAAGTTGAGCAATGTCATCGTCTTGTTTCCCCATGATGAAAGCTCCACCTTCTACAAGTGTCATTCCATATGGCTTTTCTGGAAACCATTTCTTTTGCTGAACTCCGATAAGTTCTCCACGCTTATTTCCACATCCGTAGATCATCAACGCGGTAAAAATGAAAACAACTATTTTCTTCATATAGTCTATTAACGTATCGCAGTTAATAATATTTTATTTTAATATTATTTTCTGCAATTAAAAATGGATTTAAACTGTAAATCCTAGTTTCTTTTGGTTGCCTTCCACCATCTGTCGGGCAAAATATCATTGCATGCATTCAAATAATCTTGGTGCGTGCATGATAATAACGCACTTCTTTTTGATTTATTATCCAAATAATTTTCTTTCACGAATTCCATCCACCACCGTTGGCTTTTCGAACTTTTTAAAAAAACCAATTCTCTGTCTGACATTTGCACTGTGTATCGCGTAAATCCCTGAGCAGTGTTTACTGGGTATTCGTCAAAACGACATTGAACTCCTTCGATGAAATACCAAATCATTTGAGCCAGCAATTTATGAAAAATTAAAGCATTTGGTAAATCAAAACATCCAATAATGCTAACTCGATCACTAATTCCTGCGTAACGTGCTAAGGCACAAATAGTTCTTGCATCAACTCCATTGGGCATTCCTTGGCTGAGACTGCCAGCAGCTAAACCACTCAACACTTTCATGTCAAAACTTACTATATCTGCTTCGCGAAAAACGGGTTCAGTATTTTCGGGCTCATCCAGTACTTGGCCCAAGCGCTGGGAATCAAAAAATAATTTTTCCATTAGATCCAACTCCTCTTGCGCAATCAAATAGGATTGATAGCCTAGATTCGTGAAATTGTTTAATTTACTTGGATTTTCCATGATGATCTCACTCATGTAAGATCGACCAGAAATCAATTCTTCTTCTTGAGAAAAATCAAAACGATTATCAACAGAAACAATATTTACCCAATGATTAGAGGTTTCAAATGAACGATACAATGAAACGGTAAGATCTTGACTGCCTCCCAAAACAATGGGAATAATATTTATTTGTCTTAAGTGCAAACAAATTTCCTTTAGGGCATGGTAGGTGTCTTCTGGTTTTTCACCAGAGGGTAAATCGCCTAAATCAGCAACATTGATGGACCAGTTCCCTGGATATAGCTGATAAAACTCTTTCCGGAAAGCACTGGTTTCGTATTCCATTACGGGATAATAGCTATTCCTACTCTCATGGATACCAAAAAAGGCAATACGTGTCTTTTCCAATTCAGGAAAGCCGTTTTTTTCGGTGTGTACTTGAAGGGACTTTCCAATCACCTGTTTTGGTAACAAGGCAGCAATTCCAAGAACTGCATCATCAACAGGAACTAAAAAATCTAAACTCATGCTTATTTCTTTGCTTTACGTTTGGGTGCGGCTTTTTTCTTAGGTTTTTTTGCCTCAATAAGCTTTTGAGCTTCGGCCAAGGTTATTTTTGTAGCATCGATATCTTTCGATAACTCAATTTTGATTTTTCCTTGGATAATATTGGAACGACCCCAACGGGCTTTTTCTACTCGAATTCCTTCTTCTTCCCAGTTGTGGATGACTTTATCAATTTCTTTTTGAATCTTGTCTTTGATCAATGTTTCAATATCATCGTTGGAAAGTGCATCAAAATCATACTTCTTGTTAACGTTAATAAACATTCCACTCCACTTGATGAAAGGTCCAAAACGCCCTGTCCCTTTAGTCACAGGCAGATCGTTATAGGTGTAGATAGGCGCGTCGGCAATTTTCTTTTCTTCAATGAGTTCAATGGCTAAATCGCGATCAACCTCCATGGGATTTGTTCCTTTGGGCAAGGAAACGAAAGTAGTTCCAAACTTGACATAAGGTCCAAAACGACCGTTATTCACCGTAACAATTTCGCCCTCATACTCGCCTAAATCCTTTGGTAATTGAAATAAATCTAGAGCATCTTCAAAGGTTATTGTATCCAATTGCTGGTCTTGACTCAGGCTGGCAAAAACAACTGGTTCTTCGTCATCAGTATCACCAATTTGAGCAATAGGACCGAATTTCCCAAGACGTACTTTAACCGTTCGCCCAGAATCTGGGTGAATTCCTAAAACACGTTCTCCAGATTCACGTTCTGCGTGTTCTTTTACATGCTTTACGGTTGTTTGAAAATCGCCATAAAAGCCTTTGATCATTTTGATCCAGTCTTCTTTCCCCTCGGCTATTTCATCAAAATCTCGCTCAACCTGAGCAGTAAAATTGTAATCTAAAATATTTTCAAAATTGTTTACCAAAAAGTCATTCACAATCATTCCAATATCCGTTGGAACAAGTTTTCCTTTATCTGAACCAACCATTTCGGTTAATCTACTGGCGCGAACTTCGCCCTTGACTAAGGCAAATTGTTGGTAGCTGCGTTGAACTCCTTCCACAGTTCCTTTGGCCACATAGCCCCTGTTTTGAACGGTCGATATTGTTGGAGCATAGGTAGACGGACGTCCAATTCCTAATTCTTCTAGTTTCTTAACTAAAGAGGCCTCAGTAAAACGATAAGGAGGTCGAGTAAATCGCTGGGTGGCGACTAATGTTTTCAATTGTAAAGCATCTCCTTTTTCTACTGGGGGGAGTATGCCTTGAGCTTCTTCTTCATCTTCATCTACTCCTTCTAAATATACCTTAAGAAAACCTTCGAAGGTTAAAATTTCTCCACGGGCTGTAAAAACTTCTTGGTGTTGATTCGCACCAATTTTTAGAACAGTTCGTTCCAATTTGGCATCGCTCATTTGAGAAGAAACGGTACGTTTCCATATGAGTTCATACAAACGCATTTGGTCATAGTCTGCCGAAACAGTATCCAGGCTTAAATCGGTTGGGCGAATAGCTTCGTGGGCTTCCTGTGCACCCTTGCTTTTGTTTTTAAAGTTTCTGGCTTGCGCATAGTATTCACCATAGCGATGTGTAATTTCTTTTAAAGCAGCAGTTTGTGCTTCTTTAGAAAGATTCACACTATCGGTACGCATATAGGTAATTAAACCTGCTTCATAAAGACGTTGGGCCATTGTCATTGTTTTACTAACAGAAAATGACAATTTACGTGCAGCTTCTTGTTGAAGGGTTGATGTAGTAAACGGAGCTGTAGGGCTCTTTTTCGCAGGTTTTGTTTCTTTGAACGTAACAGCAAAGGCTGCATTGACATTTTTAGCGAGAAAAGCCTCAACTTCTTCTGCTTGGTCAAAGGTGGTATTCAAACCAGCTTTAATCAATTTATTCCCGGTGGTAAGGAACTCTGCTTGGGTCTTGAACATTGATGCTGGAACAAAAGCTTTGATCTCTCTTTCGCGTTCAACAATTAATCGAACAGAAACCGATTGTACGCGACCAGCCGATAGGCCTCCTTTCACTTTTTTCCACAAGACCGGCGATAATTCGTAGCCAACCAAACGATCCAAAACTCTTCGCGCTTGTTGAGCATTAACTAAATTGTAATCAATTTCACGCGGAGAATCAATCGCTTTTAAAATTGCATTCTTCGTGATTTCGTGAAAAACGATGCGCTTGGTGTTTTCGGCTTTTAGCTCCAGGGTATTGGCCAAATGCCAAGCAATGGCTTCTCCTTCTCGGTCCTCATCACTGGCTAACCAAACTGTTTCCGCTTTCTTGGCCAAGGACTTTAACTCTGAAACTACTTTTTTCTTGTCAGTGGAGACAATGTATTTTGGCAAAAAATCACCATCAACATTAACCCCTAACTCCTTGGAAGGAAGGTCAGCTATGTGGCCAAAACTTGAAGCTACTTTATACTCTTTACCTAAAAAATTTTCAATTGTTTTTGCCTTTGCAGGTGATTCGACAATAACTAAGTTTTTCGCCATGATGGGTTTTTTCTTGTCAACAAAAGTAGACGAATTTTTTAACGCCTCAAATTTTGAGCATCAAATCAAAAAAAAATAACTACAATCTTTGCTCCATTTTCAATAACTTAAATTCAATTCTTTGAAAGGAAATCCTTTGACTTTTTCTAGAATCATAAAAAACATTTGATGCCTTTTTTTTGTGTCAATCATAAAAAACAAGGCCGAACAATCAATCTAAAATATTGTGCATCAGTTGGGTGGATTGAATTGTCCAACCAAAGAGGAAATAAAGTACCTTTGAGTATATACATTTGATCTATTTAAAACTAGTTTACG
>Ga0115550_1001337_pt1 | contig 18630 bp, 26 predicted proteins | sample COGITO_mtgs_1005_FD_87177 | JGI IMG/M metagenome (GOLD analysis project Ga0115550, IMG submission 87177) | Pelagic marine microbial communities from North Sea - COGITO_mtgs_100511 | ecosystem: Environmental > Aquatic > Marine > Epipelagic | place: Germany:Helgoland, sampling site Kabeltonne... | reverse complement strand
TGCTTGTAACAATATTGCTGAAAATTCGGTTTTTACGCAAGAATTTATCACGCAAGAATCTTGCTCAAAACTAGGGTTTTTACGCAATAATCTATCACGCAAGAATCTTGCGTTAAATCCGGTATTTTGGCAATAATCTATCGAGCAACAAAATTGCTTAAAATCGGCCATCCGTGAAATATTCTTTCCCGTTAAAATTAGCTATGATTCGTTTTATGCCACATACTTTTAGCACCTTGTCAAGTCATAGCTGCTATGCACTGGACGCATAGCTGATTCGGCATGACTCTTCAGAATATCAGAAAAAATTGAGACTGGCAACCCAGAAAATTATTTTTATTTTGCCTATAATACGGTTTTATTGCATTTTAGGGGTTGACTCGCTGACAGCCCGACGAATCGTTTTTATGGGTTATGGTATGCAAGAACGCTAACGGGCTTGTACGGGCCTTTTTAGGCGGTTTTAGGGCTATTTGGCCTATACTATATACTAGGCGAAAAAACTTGTCGGTTTTTGTTCTTTTTTGCTTGAAGTAGACTCTTAAAACGGGTTAAAACTTATGAAAGAAACAACCAAACAAGGAAAAACGAATCATGCAACATTCCATATATCTAGACCCCGCAGAATATGCCGCTAAAATCCAAGCAAGAGGAATAACTAAGGAACAAGCGGCCTTGCAATTGATTGAGCTAAAATTGCCTATGCAATATGTTTATGACGTTTTATCGGCTTTCAAATAGGAGATTGAGACAATGACAAATAGAGAAATACGCCGTTATAACGCCGCTAATCGTCAAGGTTATACTTTGCCGCAAACTGTTTTCTTTCATCTGGCAATAGCCGCTTTGGTAGGCTTAACGCCTTTTGCAATCGCTTTCGCAATCGTTTTATCATAAGGGAATTGAATCATGATTAAATCATTCTTAGCTTATACAACAAATATCGCATTTTTCGCCCTATTCTTTTATTGTTTAGTTATGGGCGGCTTTTTAAGCATATGGGCTGACAAGAGCGGAATCGGTATCCAATTAAACGGAATCGGCGGCCTATATCAAGAGTTTGATACAACAGAATATAATTAATTTTAACATTAGCCAAAGAGGAATCTTTATCATGGCAAACTTAAATCAGACTTTTATCGCATATGAAGGCCCAAGCCTAATTGATGGCCAGCCCATTGTTGTTTTAGTGCAAACGGGTTCAAAGAACCGCAAAACAGGCGACATGGTACAAACCTATATTTTAAGGTCAGATATCGATCCTATTTCAGCGAGTCGGACAGGCCAAGACTCTAGCATTTGCGGCGATTGTATCCATAAAGGACAACCTAGTGACAAGGCCCAAGGCCAAGCGATAGGTCGGACTTGTTACGTGACTCTAGCGCATGGGCCTTTGGGCAAGTGGAAAGCATATAAACGGGGTTCTTATAGCTCTATTTCTGGACACAAAGATATTGCCGCATTGGGATTCGGTCGTATGGTACGATTGGGAACCTATGGCGACCCGTGCGCTGTTCCTAATTACATTTGGGAATCGCTTATATCTAGGGCGCAAGGCCATACGGCATATACCCACGGCGCAACCAACCCAATGCCGCAAGATATTATGACAAGTGCAGACTCTTTACCTATGGCCGAATCCGCATGGAATAGGGGGGAACGGACGTTTAGGGTTATTAGTGCTTTGGCCGATATAGTGAAGGGCAAGGAAGTATTGTGTCCTGCTAGCGAGGAAGCTGGCAAGCGAGTCCAGTGTGATAAATGCAAGTTATGTGCAGGTTCAAGTGTAAAGGCCAAGTCGGTTGCCATTGTGGCGCATGGTATTAACAAGGCCAAGGCTAAGGCCATGATAGGGGGAAATTGAGATGATGATATTTAAATACCAAAGTAAGAAAGAATTGAAAGCTAATATAGGGAAGCCATTAAAGTATATTGAAACAAGTATGTTCGGGCCAGAATATAGGCCTAACGGCTCCCTAACGGGCGCTAATCGGCCTCATATAACGGGTATCGGGCGTGAATTCTTTGCGGTAGTGACTATGGAAAGCGGCCTTATTAAGGGGGTTAAATAATATGACAAGGGAACAACAATCAAACTTTGATAGACTGACATTCAATAAGAACCATTACGCCGTGACCGTATACTATAAGACTCCAAGCGGACGAGACTCTTCATACTATTGGACGGGCCTAGCCTATGGTTTCAACGATGCGGTATCGTGGGCAAAGTCTAGGTTGTTTACCGATAGCAAGCGCAAGTGTCAGTCGGTTGTTCATACAACAATAGAGGCAATGTTAGACTATGTTTAAACGAGTCTTTGTGATCACAAAACTTTGGCCTATCGTTTGGTTTAACTTTTGTGATCACATAATTACATCAATAGCATAGGCGGAAATCCGCTTGTTATACATAGGCGAAAATCCGCCGATTGATAAAACGAATCAGTCTGCGATGTGTCTGCGCCGAGCCTATCCTAGGCAAGCTAAAACTTTATTATCGTTACATTTTATCGTATGTTGTGACATTTATGCAACACATTTGTATCATACCGAATCAATAACGATGTGGTATTTATGTCACACTAGTACTTTATTTTCACTATGGGGTCGATTATCTATTGACATACCTATGGGTCCCTTGGTATTATGCGCCAGTGATTCGGTGTGGGTGGGTACACCTATATAAATCCAAGATAAGAAATTACTTTCTCGGCAAAGCCGTTAAGCTGCTATGCAGCCCCCTGTGACGTTTTGACGCACATATTTCCACTAGGGGGTCAATCTGGGGAAAAGTGTGTCATTTGTGCAACACATTTGGAAAAAACAACAATAACCACAAAAGAAAGATTCGTTTGTTATCAACGACATATAAAATAGTTTGTTTTTCGCTGTTACAAACGACAAAAAATATCCCTATAGTATAGTAAGAGACTAACTTAAGTATGTACGTAAGTCATAATACATACTAGTTTATATACTACTAGTTAATAATACATACTAGTTGAAGACATTAAGTGGTAAACTTAAGTATAGTCTTAACTCTTTCCTGATAGATCAACCAAGACGTACATTTCCACATACGATAGAGGTACGGGTCTTGCCGATGGTCTGGACGGAATACAGAATACGGACTACCCACTTAAGTAGTAGTCTTATTATTTGTTGTCCTCTTAAAGCGTTTACCGCAGAGTAAGTAATTATGTTAGATAAACTCCCATACTCTAAACTAGTAGAGAAGCATATCTTGGAGTGTATCCAAGGTGGCGTAGGGATACGTCAGATGATTGCTTCTATGCAACACTTACAGTCAGCACCTAAGTCTCTATCTACTATGTACAAGATATATGGTACATTCATAGAGACTGAACGTGCTAAGATTAATGGTATGGTTGGTAAGAAAGTTATTGATCAAGCTATGGAAGGTGACTTCAAGTCACAAGAGTTTTTCTTACGGTCTAGAGGTGGATGGTCGCCTACACAGACTGTTGTAGAAGTTGAGCAAGACGTTGATCCTGATTCAGACGAGAGTGCTGTCAGTTCATTGATGGCTTTGCTAGGATTTGATAATGAACCCGATACAGAGGAAGATAACCGCTGAAGCAATACGTAAGCTACCACAAGATCAGGTAGCTACTATATTCAAGCAGTTAGGCCCAGCTAAAGTTGAAGAGTTACAACATGATTGGTTGTTCTGGGCGAGAGACGAACAGTTAGAGCCACTAGGTAAAGATTGGAACGTATGGCTTATTAATGCTGGTCGTGGTTTCGGTAAGACCCGTGCTGGTGTTGAGTGGGTTAGAGAACAAGTTAAGCATGGTCGTAAGCGTATTGCTGCTATAGCTGCTACTAACTCAGACATTGAACGTGTTATGGTTAAAGGTGAGTCTGGGTTTCTTAATCTCTGCTGGAAGGGTGATAAGACTTATGCTGGTAAGCCTATGGGTTTCCCTGATTGGTCGCCCACTAAGAGATCACTTACTTGGGAGAATGGAGCGCAAGTGCAGTTCTTCTCCGCTGAAGAACCTGAACGCTTACGTGGCCCACAGTTTGAGGCTGCTTGGTGTGATGAGTTAGCAGCTTGGAATAAAGATGATGACACTTGGGCTATGTTGCAGTTCTGTATGAGACTTGGGAAGCACCCACGTATTACAGTTACTACTACTCCTAAGCCTACGAAGTTGATCAGACACATCTTAAAGGATCGTAAGACTTATGTCACTACAGGTTCTACTTTTGATAACGCTGCTAACCTTGCAGACACCTACCTTACTGCGGTTAAGGAACAATACGAAGGCACCCGTCTTGGTAGACAGGAACTCTACGCTGAAGTACTAGAGGAAGCTGAAGGCGCACTCTGGAATACAGATATGCTAGATGGTGCTGCTATTAAGTATGAAGACGTACCTGACTTAACTAGGATTGTTGTCGCACTTGATCCTGCTGTCACAGCTAATAAAGAAAGTGACATGACAGGTATTGTTGTAGCTGGTATAGATGTTAATGGCATCGCTTACGTACTAGGTGACTACACAGGTAAGATGTCCCCGCAAGGTTGGGCATCCAAAGCTATTGAATTATACCACCAATATGAAGCTGACAGGATTGTAGCTGAAGTAAACCAAGGTGGTGACATGGTTAAGACCACCATTCACGGAGAAGATGAAACCGTTCCATTCAAAGCCGTAAGGGCTTCAAGGGGTAAATATGCTCGTGCTGAACCTATATCTGCGCTATATGAACGTGGACTTGTTAAGCACGTATCTAATCCCCCTGACGGGGCTAATCTAAACGAACTCGAAACGCAGATGAGAACATGGGAACCATTAGGGTCAATTGGTTCACCAGATAGGCTTGATGCGATGGTATGGGCTATAACAGACCTCTCACTCAACGGTTATGCTAAACCACAACTTAAATTAGCATATAGCAGTGCAAAAGGTTTGCGCTAGATATACACTTAATATAAAGAGCAACCCAAAATGGTGAAGAACCTCACAGAAGCAGATGCTAAATCTACACTAGGTGTAGCTGGTCAAAATGTTCATAATGGACAAATCCGTTCTGATGAGTTCCTACCCGAACTCCGTGGTCGTAAGGCCATCCGTAAATACCGTGAGATGCGAGACAACGATAGTACCATTGGTGCTGTTATGTACGCTGCTGAACAAGTACTACGTGATGTTGAGTTAAAGGTTCATGCAGCTAACGACAGCCCAGAAGCTGAACGTGAGCGTATGTTTGTATTAAGTGTTTTAGATGATATGGAACATACATTAGATGATCACGTTGCAGAAGCTCTATCTTCACTTTCTTACGGGTTTGCTTGGTTTGAGGTTGTATATAAACGGCGTGTTGGGCCACAGTTTAAAAACGGTAACAAGAAGTCTAAGTATTCTGATGGACGTTTGGGTGTTCGTAAGATCGCTATACGTGCGCCTTGGACTGTTAATAAGTTTGATGTTGATCAAATAACTGGTGATGTCTTAGGTCTATACCAAGACACTGTTGGGCCTACAGGCACTAATTACATCCCCGCTGTTAAATCCCTATATTATCGTACAACATCTATCAATGGTGATCCATCTGGTCGTTCTATCCTTCGTAATGCTTACACTAGCTACGAGTACCTGAACAACATCCAGAACATTGAAGCTATTGCAGTTGAACGTGAACTAGCTGGTATTCCAGTTGCTCGTATTCCTGCTGAGTACCTGTCACCTGATGCTACCCCAGCACAAGCTGGCTTCGTTAATAGCCTACAGGGTATCCTTCGTGACGTTAAGTTCAACGATCAAGGGTACATTATTCTCCCTAGTGATACCTACCCAGATAAAGATGGTTCACCGACCTCTACTCGTCTGGTAGATATTGAGCTTATGTCGTCAAGCGGAAGCAGAAACATTGACATTGATCCCATTGTTCGCCGCTATCAGCACGATATTGCTCGTTCCGTTCTTTCTGAGTTTCTTATGCTTGGTTCACAAGGTGGTTCATATGCTTTGTCCAAGTCCAAGACAGACCTGTTCCTCCGTGCGTTGGAAAGTTACATCCAAGCCATCGTAGACGTTCTTAACAAACAGTTGGTCGAGCGTTTGTGGGAGTTGAACGGTCTGAACTATGACCTGATGCCTAAGATTATAGCTGGTGATGTAGCTCCACACGATCTCCGTGAGCTTGCTTCGTTCCTACGTAATCTTAATGGTGCTGGTATTGATGTGTCGTCCCACCCAGAGGTTATCCAAGACCTTATGGACATAGCTGAACTCAACTATGACCCCTCTGTAAACACTGAGGTTGCACAGCAGGGAGAATAATGAGGGCTATGCAACATGAACAGCAATATCCTACAAGAAGACAACGCCCTTCTTTTAACACAAACATCTGAACACTTAACAAATGAAGATGGTAATGCTTTAATTGTAAGAGAGATTGAGGAAATACAAAGAATGTTTGGTGGTTGGCAGAGACGTACATACGAAGTTCCTGACGGACGACTAGTCCAAGGTGAACGTGAAGTATACAGCACCTACGGCCAAAGGGTTTCAATAGATGCTAAAGCTAAGTCTCTCCTAAAGTTTGGTAAGTCAGGTAATCTATCTGTTACTGCTGGACTACAGACTGTCTGGAGTGTTGATGGGAATGAGACTTATATCAGCACTAACCTAATTGATCGTGTTGTTTCGTCTTCTGCTTCAGATATACACGAAGTCCTCATTGAAGGCCATAGTATTGAAGGTACTGGAGAAGACGCAAAGTTTACCTTTGTTGTTCAAGCAGTTACTTTAAACGGGCAGACACCAGTTGCCTTAACTACACCTTTAGCTAGAGCGTCAAGGGTCAATAATAACAATGGTGCAGAAATAGTTGGTGTTGTTGCTGTGTACCAAGACTCTGCTGTTACAGGTGGTGTACCAAACGATACCACCAAAGTCCACATAAACATCCCACTAGGCTTTCAGCAGTCCTTCAAGGCAGCTACAACCTTCAGTAACACAGACTACTTCTTCCTAACTGGTTGTTATGGTGCTGTAAGCCAAAAGCAAACTGCCGCAGCAGACTTTTACATAGAGCTTCGTGAAGTTGGTAAGTCCTTTAGGCAAATTGCTTGTCTTACCGCATCTTCCACTGGTGGGGCATTTGATATAGAGTTCGATCCAGCTATCATCATCCCAAGAAATGCTGATGTAAGAATTAGGTGTGAGACAGGTACAAATAACGCTGTCGTATTCACTAACTTTAGAGGCTATTTAGCCAAGGTAGTTACATAATGCAAAGTGCAAAAATTGACATCCTAAAGGCTAAACTAGCTAATGATGTATTCTCCACCCAAGCTGAAGCCTACGTCCGTTCTATGGACATGGGATTTGAGGGTGCTACTCACGTTACCGAAGATCAGATGGGCCAAGCCTTTTATATGCCAGCGTCTACTCACGAAGAGTACCTAGCCTATTACGCTGGTGAGATGCCCGAAGAAGACGATATGATGGAAGAAGAAGCCACTCCTATGGAAGTTATGGAATATGCCATTGCTGCTGTAGTTGAGTCTATCATGGAATCCACCGTCATGCAAAAGAATATCGAAGGCCAAATCCTAAAGACTGATGACGAACAACGTATCGTCTATGGTTGGGCCTCAGTCGTCACTGAGAATGGTGTCCCAGTTGTGGATCGTCAGGGTGATGTAATCGAAGCTGACACCTTAGTTAAGGCTGTCAACGAATTTATGGAACACGTGCGAGTTGGTAAGACTATGCACTCAGGTGATCAAACGGGTATGGTTATCCACTCGCTCCCTGTCACAAAAGAGATTTGTGGTTCCCTTGGAATCCAGTGCAACCGTGAAGGATGGATTGTCGCATACAAAGTGTATGATGATGCTGTCTGGGCTATGGTTAAGTCTGGCGAATTAGCGGCCTTCAGCATTGGTGGTCGTGCGGTGAAGGAGGAATACTGATGCCGAACCTTCTTAAACAGCTTGAACTTGAAGAACTTTCGCTAGTGGATCGGCCAGCCAATGCACAAGCTATGGTTACTCTTTTTAAGCGTGACAACTCTGTGAAAGAGGAAACTATGACTGAAGAAACAAACATGGAAGTCGAAATGGTAGAAAAAGCCGATTTTGACACACTAAAGTTGGAGAATGAGAATCTCCGCAAAGCCCTTATTGAAAATGGTTTTGTTATCACTGCTGAAGCTATCGAAAAGAAAGCCCCAGAAGAGTTTATCGAAGTAGAAGGCGAGTCGGTTAATAAAGCTGATATTCCTGCTGTTATCCTTAAGGCTCTGGAAGCTGCTGATCAAGCTAAAATCCAGCATGAAATCGAAAAAGCTGACATGGCACTTACAAAGAAGGCTGAAGAAGTTCTTCCCCACTTTGCTGCTGATGTCGCTAAGTCTTTGCTGAAGTCTTTTGCGGAAGATGAAGTAACAATGGAAGCTCTAAAAGCTGCTGATAAAGCGTTTGAAGCTGCTATGCAAGAGTTTGGTAAATCTGATGCCGATGGGGACTTCCTATCCGCCACTGATAAACTAGACGCTTTAGTAAAGTCCTACATGGACACTAACCAACTGAAAAAGAGTGACTACGCTAAAGCCTATGCTGTCGTAGCTAAGACCCAAGAGGGTAAAGCTCTTATCAACAAAACCTATAAAGGGGAATAACTATGGCTGTTATGCAATCTCGTGATAACCGCACAGAAATCGCTGGTACTGGCGGTACTACACAATTTAAATTCGTAACTCTTGATGCGGGTGGTCTTGTTACCATCGCTGGTGCTGCTGGTGAGCAATGCTATGGTGTCGCTTTGACAACTGTAGCCGCTGCCGCTGCAACCACTATCTGTGTATCAGGTAAAGTTACTGTAACCGCAGGTGGTACTATTGCCGCTGGTGACGCAGTTCAAACCGATGCCGCTGGTGATGCTATCACTGCCGCTGCTGGTGATGTTGTTATGGGTTATGCCAAGGAAGCTGGAGTTGACGGTCAAGTGATCGCAATTGAGCTTATCCAAGGCGGTAACGTAGTACCAGCATAACCAATTTTATAAAGGAATAACATAATGGCTCTTTTGACCCCATCAAGTGTGCATATCGACCAGCCGCTAACTAACCTTACGCTGGCCTATGTACAATCACAAGAAAACTTTATCGCTGACAAGGTATTCCCTACCGTTGGCGTAGCTAAACAATCTGACAAGTACTACATCTATGACCGTGCGAGTATGAACCGTTCGGGCGATGTTAAGAAACTTGCTCCACGTACTGAAGTTGACCGTATCGGTCTAGCTTTGTCGAACTCTTCCTACTTTGCTGACGTATATGGCTTGGGTATGGACTTTGATGAGCAAACTTTGGCTAACGAAGATGCAGCTTTGGAAATCCGTGCTGCTGGCGCTCAAACACTTGTCAACCGTATCCTGATTGACCGTGAAGAGAAGTTCGCTTCGACATTCTTCGCTGCTGGTGTGTGGACAGGTCAGTCGACCCCCGCTAACCTATGGTCAGACTACACAAACTCAACACCAATCACAGACGTAACAACTGCTCGTCGTGCGATGCAATTGACCTCTGGTGGTTATAAGCCAAACACTATGGTTGTTGGTAAAGAAGTCCGTGACATCTTGATCAATCACCCAGACATCTTGGCTCGTCTAAACGGTGGTGCTACTGTTTCGAACACAGCTTTGGTTACTAACGCCAAACTAGCTGAAATCTTCGAAGTAGAAAACTTCTACGTTATGGAAGCTGTCAAAAACTCTGGCGCTGAAGGTCTTGCTGAAAGCAACGCATTCATCGGTGGTAAACACGCTCTCTTGACACACACTCCTTCGTCTGCTGGTCTTATGACCCCTGCTGCTGGTTTGACCTTCGCATGGAACAGCATCTCAGGCGTGAATAACTTGGGTGTTTCCATTGAATCGTTCTCTGACGATGCTTTGAAGCGTATGCAAGTTGCAGAGCATATCCAAGCTAAAATGGCATACGACATGAAAGTTGTCGGCGCTGACTTGGGTTACTTCTTCAACACTGTTGTTGCTTAATTAATCAGGGTGGGGTGCTTAGGTTCCCCACCTAACTTAAATAAAGGACATTCCCGACAATGTTACATCCTAATTATCTTGGTTGGCAATTAGATTGGCCAGTCTTTATTAAAAGACCCTTCGACTCTAACGGACGTACTCTAAAAGCTGGTGAACACTTTAACTGGCGTGGATTGAATGTCTCAGAGGAAGCCGTAGCAAGACTATATTCCGTTGGTATGGTCTACCACAACAAGACCCTTGAGAAAGAAACTAAAGTTGGTGACAGATTAGAAGAGCTAGAAGGCCCTAAGCTGGAACTACTCGTATCTAGAATGAACCACGAAGTTAAAAGTCGAACTAACTCAACTACAGAGTTCACCTCTAAGCGTTGCAAGCAGTCTAAGATCGACCCTAAGCAACGTGGCATGATACGAAGTTTTCTACGTAATAATCGTTGGATCGAAGACCTGTTCTTTGAGATTAGAGACGACATCCTAAACAAAGAGTGAGATAGATATGTCTTGGAGCTATGACGCTACTAACTTAACCACCAATACAGATGCTGGTCGTCTAAACTCCGTTCGTCTTCTTCTTGGTGATACTGATACGAGTGATCAGCAGCTTCAAGACGAGGAAATTACATTCTCTCTGGCTCAAGCCAATAATAACATCTATTTCTCTGCTGCTTGGTCAGCTAAGAACATAGCCTCATTATACGCACGTAGGGTCACAACTGACCTAAGCGGTGCATTAAGTGCTAACTACTCTGATCTCATCAAACACTATACAGCACTATCTGAGAACCTAGAATACCAAGGTAAGAAAGCTGGTGCTGTCATTGGTGTTAAAGCTGGTGGTCTTACTATCTCACAAGTTGATGCCGTAAGAGCTAATACTAACCGTATAGATGGTAGCTTCCGTAGAGATCAATTCCACAACCCACCAAGCTACTCCACACCTGAATACGAATAGGGGGAGCTTGTAATGTCGTTTAGGTCTTATGATCTCATTAGACTTGTCAAAGAACATGGACAAGCTCTAACCCTAAGAAAGCCCTCTGCTGGAACGTATGATCCAGCTACAGGAACTATTACAGGCTCGACTAATACAGACACTTCTTTCAAAGGCTATCCATACAACTACGTCCTAGATCAAATTGATGGTACAATCATTAAATCAGGTGATCTTAGGCTTGTTGTTCCACCTTACGACACAAATGATGTTGCTATGTCTGAACCTGAAGCAAGTGATCTTATCCTTGGTCTTGGTGACACGGTACAAGTGGTGAGTGTTCAAACTGTATATTCTGCTGGTATAGTGATGTGTTACCTGTGTCAAGTTAGGGAATAACATGGCTAAACAAACCACATTTAAAACTGGTCTTGCAGAAGGTTTTAGTAAGAAACTTAATAGGGCAGTTAATGTTCAGTTGGAGGCCAAGGCAAGTGAGATTGCACAAGATGCTGTTATGTTGTCACCAGTTTATAGTGGTGCGTATGTAAAGTCTTTCTCGTTTAAGGTTAATAATACTTCTGCTACAGGCAGAGGTCAAACTTCAAGGTCTAGCAATAAGTCTAGTACACCAGACTTTGAGAAACAACAGGGCCTATCAAATCTAGATGGTGATATTTCCTCTATCTTTTCTGACCCCAATATTAAAATTAAGACTTTGACACTTAGGAATGACTCTCCTCATGCTAAATTAGTTGAGGATGGGCCGATTAAAACAGCCCCAAATGGTGTTAAAGTGTTTGCTCAGATAAGGAATAAACATGGCTAGTATCTATAACGATATACGGGCTGCTTTAGAGAGCCATCTTAATGCTACGGCGGGTGTCCCTTCAATAGCCTATGAGAACGTCTCATTTAGCCCACAGACAGGCTCTAACTACATTCGGGTGTCACTTATCCCAACACTTCGTAGACCCGCTGTACGGGGCTTAAATCCACAACAGAGATACCAAGGTATTTTTGCAGTTACTTGTGCTGCTCCCGAAGGCCAAGGCCCCGCTGCTGCTGATGACTTAGCTAATCTAGTTATCTCAGCTTTTGAAGCTACTTCGTCAATCTCTTTTACCAATGCTGAAGAAGAGACAATCATTGTATCTATAGACTACGCTGAAAGACAGCAAGGCTTCCTAGATACGCCATTTTATTATGTACCAGTGAATATCGGCTGGTATATTTACGCAAACTAGGAGAATACAATTATGGCATTTGCTCAGGGCAGTCGTTCTAGCCTATCATATATCGTAGAGTCTACCTTCGGCACAACACCCGTTGGAAACTTTATAAACCTTCCATTCAGCACACACTCGCTGAACCTAACTAAAGACCGTGTATCTGGCACAGACATTCAGGCTGACCGTATGCCTCGTGTTGATCGTCATGGTAACCGTCAAGTTGGTGGAGACATTGCAGTTGACCTTCGTAAAGGCGACTACGACCCATTCCTTGAAGCTGCTATGCTAGGTGCTTGGTCAACGGACGTTCTTAAAGTTGGCACTACACCAAAGTTCTTCTCTCTTGAAGATTATGCTGCTGACATCGACCAAGCTCGTGTGTTCACAGGTATGACAGTTTCTACTATGGGTATCTCTCTTGCCCCTAACCAAATGGTAACAACTACCTTTGGTATGGTTGGTAAGAACATGACCATCGGTCAAACAGAGAAGACACAGACTGCACCTTCGACTAATGCACCATTTGATGCTTACTCAGGTGACATTGCAATTGGTAACGTAGCTTCAAGCTCCGCTGTAGCCATAGTAACAGCTTTGGACTTCTCTATCAGTAATTCCTACGCACCAACATTCGTTATTGGTGACGATAGCGCACCATCACTTGAGTATGGTCAAGCTGTTGTTGAGGGAACACTTTCAGCCTACTTTGAAGATGCTTCTTTGATCACACGCTTTATTGACGAAGTTGAAAGTGAATTGGAAGTATCGGTTGACGACCCAACAGGTGCTAACCCCTACACATTCCTATTCCCACGTATTAAAATCAACGGTGCTGAAGTTGGTGTATCTGGCCAAGAGAGCCGTGTCATCACACTGCCATTTGTTGCCCTCTATGATACTACAGAGACAAGCAACTTGGTAATAACTCGCACCTCTTAATCCCAACCGCATACTAGCGCAAGGGTAGGGTAGGTAGGATTGTCGGGGTTCTACCTACCTGAATACATTAACCCGACACTTAAAGGAACCCGACATGGATTTAAAGAATTTAATACCGACTACATCTGTCGTTGAGCTAAAGTTAAAGCACCCGTTTACTAGGGAGCCACTTTTAAACGATGATGACACTCCTATGACAATTACTTTGTATGCTGTACACTCTAAAGAGTATAAGGCAATACTTCACGAACAAACTAACGTGCGTTTAAAGAAAGCGCAGGGTAATAAAGGTAGAGTTGACTTTACTGCGGAGGACTTAGAAGAATCAACCATAGATTTGTTTGCAAAAGCAACAAAAGGATGGGACTTAACTTTTGATGGGGCTAAACTAAAGTTTTCCATTGAAGCCGCAAAAGACTTATATATGCAAGTGTTTTGGATGCGAGATCAGATAGAGGAGGAAATTAGTAATTCTCTGGATTTTACAAAGGTCTGATCGAAGACTTAGAGAAGTATGCAGAGCATAGCTTTAAGTTAAATAAGCCCGATCAGAACGGCACTACACAACGTGAACACTTGGAACAAGTAGAGAGGCAGACTGGACGAAGACCTAAAGAATTGGATGGCCCGACCTTTCCAACCTTAATGTCTTATGTCTGGTCTGCCTTTATTAATTTGAGTAATACCCGATCTATTGGCTTTTCAGGGCCAAATCCGATAAGTTATATAGAGATAAAAGCGTGGAAAGACCTTACAGAATCTCCTCTAACAAGTTTTGAGGTTGAGGCTATTAAGCGTCTTGATACAATGTACATGAGGGCTTCTAATGGCTGATGACAACAGAATACTACAGATGGTTCTTGAAGTTAAGGATCAGGATGTTGTTAAAGCGACAACTAATGTTGCCGCCCTTGAAAGCCGTATCAAAAAGTTGGTTAAGGCTGAACAAGACGGTAAATACACAGATGCACAGTTTGCTGCTGGTAAACAACAAATTACAAACTCTTTATCTAACATGGCAAACGTGTCTAAGAATAAAGCTGAGAGGGCGGTAAGAAGTCTTATTAACACCGAAAGGGCTTTAACTAGAGAAGTTAAGGTTAACACTGTTGCATTAAGTAGCAATGCAAAAGCGTCTCACAATGCTAGTGTTGCTATGAACCAGTATGGCACAGTTTCTGGCCTAGCTGGTAAGAAGTTGAATACCTTCAATATGAAGATTCAACAAGGTGGCTACCAACTTCAGGATTTTGCCGTTCAGATGCAAGGTGGCACTAGCTTCTTTACAGCTTTTGCACAGCAAGGTTCACAGTTTGCTGGTGTCTTTGGGCCAAAGGGTGCTGTTATTGGTGCTGTGATTGCTATAGGCTCTGCTATGGCTGGCGTTGCATTAAACTCCATCAAAGCCTCAGAGGGCGTAATGAAGTTTAGTGATGCAATCTCTGCCGTAGAGGGCCATTTAAGTGATTACAATGATGCTGCTGAAAGAATAAAAGATGAGGATTTAGCCGATACTTTTGGTCGTTATACTGAACAAGTTATTAAAATGGATGAGGCCACTAAAGGACTTAGTCTTAGTCTAGCCTCACTAAATCTTTCTGGTGGTTTCAAGGGTCTTACCGCTGATGTGGACACCGAATTTTCTTTCCTTGAAAATGTTCTTAGGGGAGTTACTACAGTTGTTGACAACCTTACCAAAAGCCTTACATTTGAACAGTTTGGCACAAACTTATCTGCTGCACTTGCTCCCACGGGGGCTGAGAAGCTAAAGTCTTTTGGAGTAAACAAATCAGACCAAGGTCTTGGTCAAGGCGGTATGGCCAACGAGATTACAAACATTCAAGCAGCAATGTCTTCTGGACAGTTTGAAGAAGCACATAATCGTATCTTGTACCTTATAGAGCATATTAATGCTTCTGGTGATAAACTAAACCTTGAGGGACAAACTTTTGTATTGTCCATGAGGGATGCAGCAAAACTTGGTTTAGAGCTTGCTGGAAACTTAGATGGCTCAACAGAGGCGCTTAAAGAATCAAGGGCGCAAGAAAAAGCAGCAGCAGAGGCTGAAATAAAATACTCTGAATATATGGCTAAGTTTGTCGAGGATTACGAAAAGAACAAGCTCAAACTTGCCCGTGCGGGTGTAGAAACGCAAATCAAACTTGGAAACAGATTACAAGACGAAGCTGAAAAGAGGGCTGCTGAAGGGCTTAAAAACTACCTTGATGCAAAAGAAGAAGAAAAGACAGCCGAAGAAAAGTATTCAGCTTTTATGGCTAAGTTTGTTGAGGACTTTCAAAAGAAGAAACTTGAACTTGCTAGAACGGGTGTGCAAGAACAGATTAAACTTGAGAATAAATTACAAGCTGAAGCTGAAAAGAGGGCAACAGACTATGTTACCACTTGGGTTGAAGCTAATGCTAAGATTCTCTATGAGACGGAAACAACACGTTATAAGTTAATGGGTTTGGCTGAAGAAGCTCTTATGTCGCAGTCTCTAACGCCTGTAACTTTGCCTAAAGGCCCGAAAGGATCAAAACCAAGCGGTATAACACTAGAAGACCTTCTAGCTGAAGCAGAAGCAAGACAGAACGCACTTCGTCTTGGTGATGATGAATTAGCTATGTATGAGAAACAACTCGAAATTAGAAATACTCTTGGTGACTACAGTGATCAAGCTAGTGATGCTGCTGTAAAAGCTGCTGCTGAACGTATCGAACTCCTACAAAGAGAAGAAGACCAGCTTAATCGTCTTAGACAACAGCAAATAGACTTAGCAAACACCATAGCAGACTCTATGGGTAACGCTATGATGTCGATTGCAGATGGAACTATGACGGCTAAAGATGCCTTCCGTTCTATGGCGGCTGAGATAATTAAAGAACTCTATCGTATCCTTGTTGTTCAACAATTAGTAAATGCTGCAATGGGGGTCTTTGGCTATGAGCAAGGCCCAAGTGGTAACTATGTCCCTAAACCAAATGCTAATGGTAATGCCTTCTCAGGTGGTAATATAATCCCCTTCGCCTCTGGTGGTGTCGTAAGCTCACCAACCCTCTTTGCTATGGGGGGAGGTCAAACTGGTCTTATGGGAGAAGCTGGGCCTGAAGCTATCATGCCGCTTAAACGTGGTGCTAATGGTAAGTTGGGTGTAGAGGCTGCTGGTGGTGGTGCTGTAACTATCCAACAGAACTTTAACTTCGCAGCTAACGGAGATGAGAGCGTCAAGAAACTTATCGCCCAAGCTGCGCCTAAGATCGCACAGATGACACAACAACAGATTATGGATTCACGGCGTAGAGGTGGACAAATGAAGGCGGTATTTGGCTAATGGCTATTACATATCCTTTAGAACAACCAACAACTATTGGGATTGCTAAGATTGAGCTAAGGGCAGTTAGTGCTGTTGCTACATCTCAGTCTCCCTTTACTTATAAACAACAGATCATTTCCCACGGTGGCCAACGGTGGGAAGCCTCTGTAAGTATCCCACCTGTACGTAGAGACCTAGCGGCTGAATGGAAAGCCATGCTAATGTCCCTTAAAGGGCCAACAGGTACTTTCCTACTGGGTGATCCCGACTATCCAGTTCCAAGGGGAACTCTACGTTCTACTACTATCGACAACTATGCGGCAGTTAGTGGTAACAAAGGAGATAGCTTCTTTACCATTGAAATGACTTCCTCACAGTCTGACACTCTACTAGCTGGAGATTACGTTCAGGTTGGTCTAGGTGCTGATGCTAGGTTGTATCAAATCCTAGAGGATAGACAAGGTGATGGTACTGTTGAGGTTTGGCCCGACTTAAGAAGAGACCATGCAACTGAAGCTATCATAACAAACGATCCCAAAGGGGTCTTCCGTTTAGCTAGTAACACTACGTCATGGTCAATAGACAATTCTAGCTCCTATGGCATATCATTTGAAGCTATTGAAGCAATATCGGGGTAAACAATGGCTGACCGTAAAATATCTGAACTAACTACCTTAACAGGTCTAGGCGTTGCTGATGATGATAAACTTGTCATTGTTGATACGTCTGCTGATGAAACTAAAGCTATTACCGCCGCACAATTAAGAGTAGCTATTGGTAATAGTGCCTTTAACTTTACTGATGATGTGATTATCGCTGGTGACTTGACTGTAAATGGTACAACCACTACAATTAACACAGTAGAGCTTCTTGTTGAAGATAAGAATGTTACCATCGCATATGGTGCCGTTGATCCAGCTTCCGCTGATGGTGCTGGTCTTACTGTAGATGGCGCTAATGCTACTATCACTTACATTAACTCAACAGACTCTTGGGACTTTAACAAAGATGTAACAGTACCAAACCTTACTACATCAGGTAATGTTGATGGTCGTGATGTTTCAGTTGATGGTGCTAAACTAGACGGTATTGAAGCTGGCGCTGATGTAACTGATGCCACTAATGTAGCTGCCGCTGGTGCGGCTATGACAGCTAACAACTTATCAGACTTAGCTAGTGCCACTACAGCCAGAGGTAACCTTGGTTTAGGTACAGCCGCTACTACAGCAGCTACAGCCTATGCTACAGCCGCTCAAGGTGCTTTAGCTGATACAGCTACTCAACCCGCTGACCTAGCCACAGTGGCCACTACAGGGGCATATGCTGATCTTAGCGGTAAGCCTACGTTAGGAACTGCTGCTGCCACGGCCTCTACAGACTATGCTACAGCAGCACAAGGGACGTTAGCTGATAGTGCTATACAGTCTGCTGACCTTGCTACTGTTGCTACTACAGGGGCATACACTGATCTCTCAGGAACACCGACACTTGGGACTGCTGCATTTACGGCGACTACTGCCTACGCCACAGCGGCCCAAGGGGCATTGGCTGACACAGCCACCCAACCCGCTGATGTAGTAGCCAAGACTTCTGGCACTGGCTCCGCTGTTATTCCTACAGGCACTGAAGCCCAGCGTGATGGATCACCCAGCGCTGGCTACTTGCGCTTTAACTCCGATGCAACATCCTTTGAGGGCTACGATGGTAGTGCTTGGGGTGCAATCGGTGGAGGCGGAGGTGGAGCTACATCAGACTTCATGTATGAAAATGCTGCAACACTTGCAGAGAACATTACACTAGCTGCTGGCAGAAATGGTATGTCCACAGGCCCCATTGATATTCCATCGGGTCTATCAGTTACAATCGAAAGCGGATCAAGATGGGTGGTAATCTAACATGACAGTTACAATAACAGGAACGGGCATAACTAGCCCCACAATCAATACCACAGGTCAGAAGATGACTTCATCTATCTTTCGTGTGAATGCACAACTTCTAAGCGAAACGACAACTATAGGTGCAACTGAAAACGCATCTACTGTTGGCCCTCTTGAAGTGGCATCAGGCGTGACCTTAACGGTTACATCTGGCGGCACACTGGCGGTGATATAATGAGTGAGATTAGAGCAACCACAATCAGCAATGCGGCTGGCACTGGGCCTATTACAATGAC
>Ga0115550_1001334_pt1 | contig 18636 bp, 16 predicted proteins | sample COGITO_mtgs_1005_FD_87177 | JGI IMG/M metagenome (GOLD analysis project Ga0115550, IMG submission 87177) | Pelagic marine microbial communities from North Sea - COGITO_mtgs_100511 | ecosystem: Environmental > Aquatic > Marine > Epipelagic | place: Germany:Helgoland, sampling site Kabeltonne... | reverse complement strand
CTCAAATTGATATTTGGGGACTTTTTATTTTTACTATTTGGTTGTAAAATTACACTCTCAACCTATATCTTTTTCGTAATCCCACCATTTAATTAGCTTTACGCTAAATGAGTTTATCTCGATGAGAAAATTTGCTTTCATATTATGTCTTTTTCTGGTTTTTGTGGAATTCGCAGATGCCCAAAGTTTCTATTCGCGTAGAAGAGACCGTTTATGGATGCTTTCTTATGGTGTTGGCTACTCGCTTTATAATGGAGACATGTACGATGGTATATATACAGTAGCCAATCCCATGATCGGAGTTAGTCTTACGTTAAGCCCTAAAGGTGCTAGCTAATTGGTGTCAAAAGCAGATTGAACAAAGGCTTGTTTGTGTCAACTCATATGAGGTGACGAGAGCCAAATCCTAGAGGGTTCAGTCATTATATTTTATTATTCGTCCTGGGTTTCCAACTACAACAGCATGATCTGGTACATTTTCTATAATGACAGCACCTGCCCCTATAGTCACCCATTTCCCAATGGAGATATTAGGTATAATGGTAGCACCAGCGCCAATATGGGTACCTTCTCCTACTAAGATCGTACCACAAAGGGTAGCATTCGGGGAAACATGCACATAGTCTTCTAAAGTACAATCGTGGTCAATAGAACACGATGTATTGATAATAGCATGATTACCTATACTAGAAGAGCTATTGATAATGGCACCCGCCATTATTACAGCCCCTTGACCGATTGATACGTCATCTCCTAAAATAGCAGATGGGTGAATTGCCCAACCATATTCTGCCTTGAGGCTCTCTGCAACCTTCTTCCTTATGTGGTTCGAACCAATGGTAACGATCACTTCTTCATTAATAGCATCAATATTAAAATCCGATTCAAGAATTACTTTATAGGACTGCAATTCCTTTATTGCAGGATTTGCATCGACCAAAAAGTCGACTTTGATATCCTGTTTTTCGAGAATATCAATTATAACTTTAGCATGTCCAGAGGCTCCGATTAAGATCATTTTTGATTACCAGTAAACTTCTCCATTGTCGCAGAAGTGGCAGAATTAATATCTGAGGTTTTAAATATCTTGGTTAAAGTCAAAAATAGGATTTTAAGGTCTAAGCTGAAAGACAAATGATCAACGTACCAAACATCATACTCGAACTTCTTTTCCCAACTAATAGCATTTCTTCCGTTCACCTGCGCCCAGCCTGTTATACCAGGAGTTACACTATGTCTCCTACGCTTTTTCCACCCGCCTGAATCGCATTGGGCCTTGCAAAAATCGGATAATATTTCTCAACCGCTTCTGCTACCCCGCTGTAGAAATTGATTAACAAAATATCATTGGGCTGTAGCCTGTAATCAACTCTGCTCAGCGAGATTAATGAATCGTCCGGAATAGTCTGGGTCTTATCTTGGAGGTAAAGAACCTTCTCATTCGGAATACAGCTACTCGCAAGAAAAAGTATAAATTGAAAGCCTATTAATAGCTTAGGGGTCTGCTTTGTCATTCAACTGAGTTTTGAGCTTGTTGGCCTAGCTCAAAGGCTTGCTTGCTCATGGTTAAAAAGTCTTTCATCTTATGCAGTGGAATCATATTCGGACCATCACTTAGTGCTACTGAAGGATCTGGATGTGTTTCGATAAAGTACCCATCCACGCCTACTGCACCAGCGGCTCGCGCTAAGTATGGAGCGAACTCCTTTTGTCCCCCAGAACTTCCACCTGCACCACCTGGTTGCTGAACGCTATGGGTAACATCGAAAATTACTGGTGCATATTGTCTCATGGTCGGTAATGCTCTCATATCAACCACTAAGTTGTGATAACCAAAGGAAGCACCTCTTTCAGTGAGACAAACTTTGTCGTTTCCAGTTGACTTTACCTTGTTGACTGCGTATTGCATGTCTTCGGGAGCCATAAACTGTCCTCGCTTGATTTTCACCGTTTTCCCTGTATTTCCTGCTGCCACTAATAGGTCTGTTTGTCTGCATAAATAAGCGGGGATTTGCAATGCTTGCGCCACGTCACTCACAGGTTTAGCTTGACTAGCTTCGTGAATGTCGGTGACGATCGGAAGGTCAAACTCGCGCCTAATCTTGTCTAATACGCTTAACCCTTGGTCCAACCCTACTGATCTGTATGAATTTACTGAAGTTCGGTTGGCCTTGTCGAATGATGCCTTAAATATATACTGAATATCGAGCCGTTCACAAGTTTCTTTCAAGCTTTCCGCAATCCTTGCACAAACGTCATAACTCTCGATGGCACAAGGCCCTGAGAACAAGACCATTTTGCCTTTACCGAGTGATATTTCATCCGTAATCTGAAAACCTTCTTTAAATATTTCCATCAGTCGTTAACCCTTTAATTATTTCTTCATAATGACCCTTGCTCTCAAGAATCACATCTGCTAATTCTCTAACTACGCCCTTACCACCTTCTGTCTTTGTCACTAAATCCACTCTTTCTTTAACTGCCTTATGGCCATCAGCGGGCGTAGCACTTAAGCCACACCTCGTCAGTATTGGTAAGTCATTGATGTCGTCACCAACATAGGCTACTTGAGATTCAGAAAGCTTATACTTGAGTAAAATCTCTCGAAAAGTCTCAACCTTATTTTCTATACCATGGTAGTGAAAATCAATTTTGAGTTCGTTGCACCTATTTCGGACCACTTGAGAGTCCCTGCCTGTGATTACTCCGGTTAGGATATTAAACTGCCTCAGGTATTTGATGATTTGACCATCCTTAACGTTGAATCGCTTGTACTCCATGCCTGTATTATCATAAATAATACCTCCATCAGTCAGTACTCCATCAACATCAAAGATGATGGCCTTGATTTGCTTTGCCTTTGCGAGAATTTCAGGCGATATGTCCTTCATATTATGATTTAAACAAAAGTAAAAGGAAATTCCACTTTGACACAAATATAGATTTTTGGTTTTATAGGAATGACAATCTTAACGGAAACCCGAATTAGCGCCTTTGGGATTCTTTTCGATTGACAAAGAATTGGATACTTCTATCAAATGTGGCGCTGGTTAATTTATTATATTCACCTCCATATTTCTATTCAGCACTATGAAGCAATTCAAGTTTATCTTATCGCTACTATTTTCAGTAGCAATATTCTATGGGCTCAATACCAAATTTGGATCCATACCTCCTATCGGTAAATTTTTAAATCCATATACTGGCATTTGGCAAAATGAGCGATCTACTGAAGATTTTAAAGACTTAAGCCAACTGGATGGTTTGACATCACCCGTAAATGTGCATTACGATGAAGCCCTTATACCTCATGTGTTTGCACAAAACGATCTAGACTTATACAGAGCGCAAGGCTACATTACTGCTCAACATCGTCTTTGGCAGTTGGAATTTCAGACTCGCGCATCCGCTGGGCGTTTATCAGAAGTCGTTGGAAGCGATGCCATCCGCTTTGATCGTGGACAACGAAGAAAAGGAATGGTGTTCGGTGCGGAAAATGCGCTAGAAAAGATGAAAGAAATTCCTGAACTCGTTAAAAATCTTGAAGCTTATCGCGATGGAATTAATAGCTATATCTCTTCACTTTCCCCAGCAGACTATCCTTTAGAATACAAACTGCTAGATTATTCCCCAGAACCATGGACTTTGAAAAAGACAGCGCTATTACTAATGTACATGACCGATATGCTTGCTGGTGGTGATTCAGATTTAAAATACACGAACTTTTTAAAGAAGTATGGCAAAGAGAGATTCGACCTATTCTTTCCTGATTTCTATGATGTCAATGACCCGGTGATTCCATCTGAAAGAGATTGGAGTGACTTTGGCGAAGTAAGCTCACCTGACATCCCAGGTGGCGATTCACCAATAGCATACGTTTCTGGTTTATTGCCAAAGCCCCATCCTGATAATGGTAGCAACAATTGGGCAGTCGGGCCTGAAAAGTCATATTCTGGAAACGCCATATTAGCGAACGACCCACATTTAGGTCTTAACCTCCCTTCTATTTGGTATGCGATGCAATTGGCTACTCCTGAGAAAAACACTTTCGGGGTGACACTTCCCGGTGCCGCAGGCATCGTAATCGGTTTTAACAATGATATCTCTTGGGGTGTAACTAACGCCACTCGCGATGTGAAAGACTGGTACAAAATCCAGTTTAAAGACAAGTCAAGAAACGAGTACTTGCATAACGATCAATGGAAAGCAACGACCAAGAAGATCGAAGAGATTGGCATTCGGGGTGAAAAAACCTTCTACGATACTGTTGTATATACGCATCATGGACCAGTGACTTATGATGCGAGTTTTACTGACAATGAAGAACTAGTCGGCTATGCCATGAAGTGGGCAGGTCACTTAGGCGGGAATAATCAACAAACCTTACTTGAGCTTAATAAGGCTAAGAACTATGAAGAATATGAAGCCGCTCTTACACATTTCGTTGCCCCGGCTCAGAACTTTATATTCTCTTCGGCTGATGGTGACATCGCTTTGTGGATTCAAGGCAAATTCCCCAATAAGTGGGAAGGGCAAGGCAAATTCTTACTAGACGGCAATAACCCAGCACATGATTGGCAAGGCTTTATTCCTCAAGAACATAATGCTCATGTAAAGAACCCCGAAAGAGGTTTTGTGAGTTCTGCGAACCAGCACCCAACAGACGAGTCATATCCTTACTATGTATTCAATGACGGATATGAGGCTTATCGAAACAGAGTGATTAACGATTTCTTCAGGTCAAAGGAGAAATTTGACATCCAAGACTTTAAAGACCTGCATAACAATAATTACAACCTGAAGGCAGCCGAACTGCTACCTCACATGATTCAAAACCTCGACATTGCTCAGCTGAATCCTGAAGAAGAAATGTTACTGGGTGAAGTTGGTGCTTGGGATTATTACAATGAAATAGATAAAAAGGGAGCAACCATTTGGGAGCGTTGGTGGATTCAAATTCGTAATATGGTTTGGGACGAATTGGCAAAAGATGAAAATGATATGCCTTATCCTTTTGCTTACCAGACGATCTACTTATTAAAGAATAATCCGAATGATAAATTCATGGACATACTGGAAACCCCAGAAATAGAAACGGCTTCGGACTTATTTATATTAAGCTTCAAAAAAGCTGCCGCTGATATCAAATCATGGAAGGATAGAAATGGAGATTATGCTTGGGGTGAATACAAATCCACTTATGTCGGTCATCTGCTGCAAGCCCTCCCTGCTTTATCAAGGTTTAACCTGCCAATAGGAGGAAATAGTGGAATCGTTAATGCCACGAGCCAAAACCATGGGCCTTCTTGGCGAATGATTGTCGAAATGTCTGACCCACCAAAAGCCTTTGGCATTTACCCAGGAGGTCAATCAGGTAATCCGGGTAGTAAATACTATGATGATTTCATTGACAAATGGGCTGCTGGTGAGTATCTAGAAATACTCTTTATGCAAGATGAATCGTCCAAAGATGGCATTATGTTCACTCAAACTTTAACTCCAAAACAATGAAGAGCTTCTTATCTAACTTCTCATTGACCTTAGTGCTAGCGCTTGTCTTTTCACTATTGTTGCCATGGTGGTCCATCATGTTAGCGGCCTTCTTATCTGGTGCAATCGTTCGCTTAAGAAAAGCCTCTGCTTTCGTTGTTCCGTTCTTGGCAATAGCCGTATTTTGGATAGTATATGCATGGTTGTTGAGCAGTGCTAACGATTTTATTCTTGCCGAGAAAATTGCAGTGCTATTACCGCTCGGAGGGAATGCTGTTTTACTCATTTTAGTGACAGGAATAGTTGGCGGATTAGCCGCTGGAATTGCTGGGCTTTTTGGCAATCAATGCAGGGCACTTTTTAGTCAAAGCGATCAATGAATCAAACCACATCAGAAGTCCAACATTTTGTAATAGACTTTGACAGCACCTTCACAAAGGTAGAAGCGCTCGATATTTTAGGAGAAATATCTCTTGCCCATCACCCAGAAAGGGAAGAGAGACTTCAACTTATAAAAGATGTCACCGATCGCGGAATGGCAGGAGAAATGTCTCTTCGAGAATCTTTAGAATCAAGAATTAACATACTGGATGCTCATAAATCTCATATCGAAGAATTAGTTAAACGATTGAGCCAATTAGTATCTAAATCTATTAGCCGTAATAAGACATTCTTTGAGGTTAATGCGGCAAACACTTTTATAGTCTCCAATGGATTCAAAGAGTTCATTGTTCCTGTAGTGACTCAACTGGGGATTCGACCCGAGCATGTCTTTGCAAATGATTTTGTATTCGATGATGATGGTAACATTATCGACTTTAACAGAGACAATGTATTGTCATCCAATGGTGGAAAAGTTAAGCAAATCGAGCAACTGAGTCTTGAGGGTAATGTCCATATGATTGGTGATGGTTACACTGATTACGAGGTAAGAAAAGCTGGCGCTGCCAATACTTTTTATGCCTATACCGAAAATATAGAAAGGGACAGCGTTAAGGCGCATGCCGATCACATTGCCCCTAGTTTTGATGAATTTTTATTCCATAATAACATGAGTGGAGCCCTATCCTACCCGAAAAACCGAATCAAAATGCTCTTACTGGAGAGCGTTCATCCAAAGGCTTTAGCCAAGCTAAAAGAAGATGGCTTTTCCGTAGAAAGCTATCCAGCAGGTCTGGATGAAGATGAGTTATGCGAAAAGATAAAAGGCATTCGCGTATTAGGTATCCGTTCCAAAACTCAAATCACGGCTAAAGTACTTGAGCATGCAGACAAATTGATGGCCATTGGAGCCTTCTGCATTGGAACTAACCAAGTCGATCTAGAGGCAGCTGTAAAAAAGGGTGTAGCAGTATTTAATGCGCCTTACAGTAACACCCGATCTGTGGTAGAACTAGCAATCGCTGAGATTATTATGCTTATGAGAGGTGTCTCTGACAAGAGCAGCGATATGCATCAAGGCAAGTGGTCTAAGACGGCCACGAACAGCTATGAGATCCGAGGCAAAAAGCTTGGCATCGTTGGCTATGGAAATATTGGTGCCCAACTATCGGTGCTAGCTGAAAACATGGGTATGAACGTATTCTATTATGATATTGAGGAACGCCTTGCTTTAGGAAATGCGACTAAATGCGACTCATTAAAAGAACTTCTAGCGCAGTCTGATGTCGTCTCTCTACATGTAGATGGACGACCTGAAAACAAGAACATTTTCCGGAAGGAACATTTTGTAATGATGAAGGATGGGGCTGTCTTCTTAAACCTAGCGAGAGGCCCTGTGGTAGAAATATCGGCACTAAAAGAAGCAGTGTTGAGTGGAAAGATCCGAGGTGCTGGAGTAGATGTATTCCCTGAAGAGCCAAAAAGCAATAACGATCCTTTCGAATCCGAATTAATAGGCTTACCCAATACGATCTTAACCCCTCACATTGGAGGAAGCACTCAGGAAGCTCAGGAAAATATAGGTGATTTCGTTCCAGGAAAGATCATGGACTACATCAATACCGGTAACACAGCCTTAAGCGTCAACTTTCCCAACCTGACATTACCTCCTCTTGACAATGCCCATAGGCTCATACACATTCACTTGAATAGACCTGGCGTATTAGCAGAAATCAATAAAGTGCTAGCTGCTCATGAAGCGAACATTGTCGGACAATATTTGAAGACAAACGAGTCAATTGGTTATGTCATTACTGACATCGATAAAGCGTATGATAAGGACTTGGCTAAGACGCTCAAGAAGATCGAGCATACCATTAAATTTAGAGTCCTCTATTGAGAACTACCGTTAAAAGTTCCTAGTTACTTCTTAGTGTAGTTCCAATTGTGCAAAAGCTTGAAATGTGCTAATTTCTAGCACAAATTGAAACCTTATACTATGAACAATAAACTCAAGCAACTTTTATCTTTAGTTGCAATCGCAGCAATGCTATTTACGCAAGCCTGCTCCCCTAAAACAGGTCCTGATACTATCTTCATTAATGGTGAGGTGTATACAGTGGATGCTGGCAACTCTAAGGTACAAGCCGTTGCTGTCACTGATGGCATGATCAAAGCGGTTGGAACTACCGAAGAGATCAGTGAAATGGCTGGTTCAAACACCAAAATAGTTGATTTGGCCGGCATGACTATGACACCAGGACTAATCGAATCACATGCCCACCTCATGGGTATTGGCTACAATAAGCTAGAACTAGACTTAATGTATGTGAAGACCTATGATGAGTTAGTAGAAAAAGTTGCCGAAGCCGTAGCAAAAGCGGAACCTGGACAATGGATCACAGGACGTGGCTGGCACCAAGACAAATGGATTGAGAAGCCAGATGTAATGGAAAAAGGTTTCCAGACCCATGATAACATGAGTGCTGTAAGCCCTGACAACCCTGTTTTCCTTAGACATGCTAGTGGCCACGCGTCTTTCGCAAATGCTAAAGCCATGGAAATGGCTGGCGTTAATCGTTTGAGCACCGAAAGTCTTTCTGGCGAAGTAGAAGGTGGAGAAATCATTAAAGACAAATTGGGTAACCCAACTGGAGTTTTCACTGAGAGAGCTTCTTCTTTAGTAGGTAGACTTGTACCACAAGAGACGCCTGAGCGTGATGATCAAGCACTAGAAATGGCCATTCAAGAGCTTTTGGAAAAAGGAATTACTAGTTTTCATGATGCTGGTTCAGGACAAGCATTTATTGATAGACTTCAAAGATTTAAAGCCGAAGGCAAATTAAAGGTTCGTCAATATGTAATGCTTACCGGACGTCAACCTGAGCTTTTAGAAGAGTGGTACGAAAGGGGCCCAATGATCGACCCTGACCATATGGTAACCGTTCGTTCAATCAAGCTAAATTGCGATGGTGCGTTAGGCCCAAGAGGTGCTTGGCTACTAGAAGCCTACACCGATCGTGCAGACCACTATGGACATGAAACGCTACCAATAGAAACTGTCAATTCAGTATCTGAGAAAGCTTTGGCTACAGGTTTTCAAGTCTGTTCACATGCCATTGGCGATAGAGCAAACAGAGAAATTCTTGACCGTTATGAGACTTCGTTTAAGAAATTTCCAAACATTAACTCTAAAGACGTAAGATTCAGAATTGAGCATGCACAGCACCTTAATGTAGATGATATTCCTCGCTTTGGCGAAATGGGCGTTATCGCTGCGATGCAAGCAGTACACATGAGTTCTGATAGGCCATGGGCTATTGATAGACTAGGTAAGGCAAGAATTGAAGAAGGCGCTTATGTATGGCAGAAGCTATTACAGTCTGGCGCTAAAATCATCAATGGAACGGATGCTCCAGTTGAACCAGTGGATCCGTTACCATCTTTCTTCGCTTCAGTTGCTAGAAAGACTTTAGATGGATTTCCTGAAGGAGGTTTCGAGGCCGATCAGTCAATGTCTAGAGATGAAGCACTAAGATCATTCACTTTGGACGCTGCTTTTGGTGAGTTCGAAGAGGATTTTAAAGGCTCAATTGAAATAGGCAAAGCGGCTGACTTCACTGTATTTGACAAGAATATTATGACAGTTCCTGAAATGGAAATCTTGGATACGAAAGTGGCCATGACGATCATTAACGGAGAGATACTTTACGAAAAAGGTAAGTAAATAGACTTAACTAACTTATTGAAAGCACGATCCAATTTGGTTCGTGCTTTTTTTATTCGTTTTTAGCCTTCGAATTGTCTGACCTTATTATCTTCCGTAATCATGGAGCAAATTCTCTTAGACCACTACAAATTGACCAACTGCGGGCTCAATCCAATGGCCGGCTATGTCAGCGAAAACTACAAGGTCACCTCAGATCAAGGAATTTTCGTGCTTAAGGTTTATGAGGATTCAAGTATAACGCGCGAAGAGATATTAGCTGAAAATGAGCTTATAGGTCGCCTGACTCACTTAAGTAAATCGCAAGTTTCTCAGCCTGTGGCTAACAACCATGATAGCGCAATTACCATTCATGACAATAAGATTTATCGCCTCCTCTCCTTCGTAGAAGGTAGATTCCTAGCAGACGCAACTCATACACCTGAGCTTTTTGAGTCATTAGGAAGTTTCATGGCTGACATTGACTTATCCCTTATGGATTTCCGAAATGCGGGGATTGAAAGACGTAGGCTAGAATGGGACTTGCAACACCTAAATTTAGTTAAGCGGCTAGCTGATCATATTCAGGAACCCTCTCAGAAAAAGCTTGTAAAGCACTTTTTCATACAATGGGAATTAAATGTTTATCCTAAAATTTCAGCATTACGCCAATCTGTAATCCATAATGATGGAAATGACTGGAACATTCTGACCCATGACAATGAAGTTACTGGTATTATAGATTTCGGTGACTCCGTTTATACGGCCTTAATCAATGAGTTGGCTATAACTATTGCCTATGGAGTTTTTGGCAAAGAAGAACCACTAAAATGGGCATGTAAAATCATTAGTGGTTATCACAAAAAGCTTCCTATTGAGAAAGAAGAGCTTAATCTACTATACTACTTAATCGCGGGAAGGCTAATTACGAGTGTTTGCAAATCAGCCCAAGAGAAGCTTTCTCAACCTGACAGCGAATACATTACCATAAGCGAAAAACCCGCATGGGACCTATTGAATGAATGGATTAAGATCAACCCGACCTTAGCTAAAAACAAGTTCTACGAAGCAGCTGGTTTTGAAAAGCCAGCAATTGATACAATTGAGCACGCCATTTCAAGGAGAAAGAAAGTCACCGGATCAAACCTATCTATTAGTTATAAGAATCCGATTTACATGGAAAGTGCTGCTTTCCAATACATGTTCGATCGCTATGGCAACACTTATTTAGACGCCTATAATAATATCCCACATGTAGGACATCAACACCCTGAAGTAGTCGCTGCTGCACAAAGGCAAATTGGACATTTAAACACCAATACAAGATACATTTACGATGCGCTGCATGAATATGCCGAGCTGCTTTTATCCAAGTTCCCCAACCCACTTACCAAAGTGTTTTTTGTGAATTCAGGAAGTGCAGCCAGTGACTTAGCAATCAGACTTGCACAAAATTTCACGAATAAACAGACTATTGCAGTCATGGAGCATGGCTATCATGGCAACACAAGAATCGGAATCGACATAAGTCACTATAAATACAACGGCTCTGGTGGCAAAGGAAAAGACGACAACATTATCGAAGCCACCCTTCCTGATACCTATCGGGGTAAATTCAAAGGTAGCACCATTGAAACTGGTCGCTCTTATGCCCATGAGTTCATAGAAACCCTAAAGCACTCAAATCAAGAAATTGCTGCTTTCATTAGCGAACCAGTGGTAGGATGCGGTGGGCAAGTACCGCTCGCCCCTGGATACTTAAAGCATGTGTATAGCTACATTAGAAGTCAAGGAGGTGTCTGCATCAGCGATGAGGTTCAAACCGGTTTCGGAAGACTAGGGGACTATTTTTGGGGTTATGAAATGCAAGATGTCATCCCAGACATCGTGGTATTAGGTAAGCCGATAGCCAATGGCCATCCAATGGGGGCCGTAGTGACTACAGACGCCATTGCTGACTCTTTTGATAATGGTATGGAATTCTTTAGCTCGTACGGTGGTAATCCAGTCTCCTGCGAAATAGGTAAAGCAGTATTACGGGTAATAGAAGATGAAAAGCTACAACAAAATGCCAAAATCGTTGGTGACTATCACATGGCTAGTCTGAGGGAATTACACAAAGATTTCCCTGTTATTGGAGATGTCAGAGGATCTGGTCTGTTTATTGGAATCGAACTCATTAAGAATGAATCACTCACGCCTAATACAGAACTGGCACAACATATTAAGAACGCCTTCAGGGAAAAACAAATTCTAATAAGTACAGATGGCCCTTATGATTCTGTCATTAAGTCAAAACCCCCTCTTTGTTTCTCTAAAGAGAATGTAGATCAGGTAGTAGAAACGCTAAGAGATGTTCTTATTGATTGGAAAGAATGAAGCCCCGACAAAGTCGAGGCTTCTATATTATCCCAATTCAAGCCTAAAGGTCTTTCGAACCTCTATGTAAGACAAGATTTAGGCTATCCTTTAGACTCGCAACAGTCCACTGTTATCCTTTTCCGAAGAACGAGGCCCCGACAAGTCGGGGTGAGGCCTTGTTTTGAGAGGGATTCACCCGGTATTTGATTTATAATTGTAAAGTTCGAAAACTAGTCTAAGCTCAAATGGGAAATCTTTATTAAAACTGTGTATTACATACAAACATAACAGGTGTTTGGTTTCAAAAAACTCTTTTCGACAAGAATTAATGTTACATTTTCATTAACAATAACGTCTAATCGGCAAAATACACAAATCGGTATTTGGCATATAATTTCTTAGCTTGCATTCTTTATTGGAGATCAATAATAGACCTTGAGTATACCTACTGACAAAATTCTTACGCGAGATTACATCTTGCACTTTACCTCTTACTTTCTGATGGCTTCGGCCTTCTATTTCCTCCTACCTACCCTTCCCACCTATGCTGAAGTAGCGCTTGGGGCAAAGAAAAATCAGATTGGTTGGATCATTGGAGTGTATGCAGCATCAGCCTTGGCTATTAGACCATTCTGTGGCTATGTGCTAGACGCCTACGGCAGAAGATCGGTTTACCTGATCGCACTGGTATTGTTTACCATCTTAATGTGGCTCTATCATTACTCCTCCACTTTCTATATACTATTGGTCATTAGAATATTTCATGGATTTACATGGGGTATTATTACTACTGGAGGAAGTACAATTGCTGCAGACCTCATTCCCGAAAGCAGAAGAGCAGAAGGCATTGGTTACTTTGGCCTGGCGATGACCTTGGCCATCGCACTTGCCCCATTTTCTGGAGATCAAATCATGGGACAAAACAACTTCTCTAACCTCTTCACTATTTCATTTGGCTTTGCTGTTGCGGCTCTAATTCTTGCCTTTTTCATTAAGATTCCAAAGATCAAAACTGGAGAAACCAAGATTGGTATTTCAAAGATGTTCGACAAGCGAGTCAACAGAATCGCCATTGTCATGTTTACAGGAGCATTCCCTTATGCTGCCATCTTCTCATTCATACTACTCTACAGCGAAGAGCTCAGCATCGAGCAAGGCTCACTATTCTTTATTTTTATGGCCGTTGGCGTTGGTTTGGCAAGGATATTTGTCGGAAAAATAATGGATAAGCACGGACCATCAATGCTCGTCTTTGCTGGCTTAACCGTCACCATTATTGGTCTTATTTGGTTTAGCTATGTGGATAGTTTCTGGCAATTCATGACAGTAGGAGTCCTTGTAGGCATAGGGAATGGCATCATTATGCCAACCATTCAGACGATGGCACTCAATATGGTGCCACTAGAACGTAGAGGTGCTGCGAATGCAACCTTCTTTTCTGCTGTAGACTTAGGCATTGCAGCGGGCTCGATATCACTTGGCTACATAGCAGAGTATTATGGCTTAGCCAATATGTTTTTTGCCTCGGGAGTCATACTTTTGTTCCCGTTGATTTACTTTTTCGTTTTTGTGAAAAAGCACTACGAAAGACATGTTGCCATACTTAAAGAAGCCGAACTAAATGCCTAAAAAGATTTTCTTTACCCCTGGTCCCTCCGCGCTATACTTCACTGTAGAAGAACACCTGAAGCAAGCTTCTAGAGCACAGGTAATGGAAATTAACCACCGAAGCTCCCAAGCCGAAGGTTACTATGCTGAAGCGGTGAACAACCTCAAAGACCTAATGGACATTCCCGATGACTATCAAGTCTTCTTTTTAAGTTCAGCTACAGAAATATGGGAAAGACAGCTACAGAATTTGGTCATTGAAAAATCATTCCATTATTGCATGGGAGCATTCTCTAATCGCTTCTACGACTTTGCTGTTAAATGGGGTCTAAAGCCTGAAAAATCAGAAAGCACTTTTGGTGAATTACCGGACACTAACCCCAATTTAATACCAAAAGATACTGAGCTCATTACTATAGCCCTTAACGAAACAAGCACCGGGGTATCATTTCCACAAGAAGACATTTATAATATCAGAAAAAGTCATCCTGATACTTTAATCGCTGTGGATGGAGTTTCTGCTCTACCAGTTTTGGATTTAGATTTCACTCAAGTTGACAGTGTCTACTTTTCAGTTCAAAAGTGTTTTGGCCTACCTGCTGGTTTAGGCGTTTGGATTGTTAGCCCAAGGGCTATAAAAAAAGCAGCAGAAAAGTTAGCCTTAGGTCACTCGATCGGGTCATATCAGGCCTTACCTAACCTGTTAAAAAATGGTTTGAAACTTCAAACGACTTTCACAGCAAACGTACTAAACATCTTTCTGCTCGCTAAAGTGAGTAGAGATATGTTGGAAAAAGGAATTGATGTAATTAGACGTGAATCTGACTATAAAGCTGCTTTACTCAATCATTTGGTAGAGAATCATCCTAAACTCGAACATTTCGTTAGCGATAGGAAGTTAAGATCTAGGATGATTACAGTGGCTAATACAACAGGAGATTCGAGTAAGATCTTAGAAAGTTTAGCTCAAAAAGGTTTCGTATTAGGCAATGGATATGGTGCTTACAAGAATAAACAGATCAGAATTGCCTCCTTCCCTACACACTCAAAGGAGCAGATGGAGTTGTTGGTTGATGTGATCAATGCAACAATCTAATTCAGAGACTGTTATTATTTAGAATTCGATTTCACTAATTTAATGTCACCTTCAATCTTCAAAGCAAAAGAAGTGTTAGTTTTGTATCGAATTTTTTAAGCATATGCCTTCTAGAGAAAAGATAATGGTTTTAATGGATACCTCAGATGCGGATAGAACCCTTCTGAAGTTTCTAGAAATTATCGCCACCACGAACGAAACCAAGGAAATACATTTTTTCAATAGCATCAGTGAGATGAAAATCCCTGATGATGTTTTGAAAGAGTTTCCCGAAATCAAAGACAAATCAATTGCCGAGCGTAAGAACAAGATCGAAGTGCTTGCCAAGAGTGTATTGACTAAAAAGTTGATAGACATTTCTGAATTACATATAAAAGAAGGTGCTCCTTCAAAAGCAATATTAAAATTTGTTGAAAAGAACGATATCGATCTCATTATCATGGGACGACATAAGGACTTTATTGGTGGAGGTGTATTGTCAAATCGATTGGCGAGAAGAGCGGCTTGCTCTCTATTTATCATCCCAGAGGGTGTCGAACCAAACACCGACCTTCTTCATGTCCCTTGTGATTTCTCTGAACACTCTAAAATTGCCATGGAAGAGGCTATCAAAGTGGCGAGAAAGTATGATAATGTGAAAATCATTTGTCAGAACGTTTTTACTGTCCCGGGAGGATATCATTATTCTGGAAAGACATATGAAGAGTTTTCTGAAGTAATGAAAAAGAATGCCGAAAAAGATTATCAGCGCTTCATGTCAGAAATTGACCATGAAGGAATCAACTTGAACGTGGTCTATTCATTAGATACTAACGATAACCCCGTTACTGATATCATTGACTTTGCTCATGATAATCAACCGGGAGCTATTTTCATTGGTGTCAAAGGTAGAACTTCAACGACTGCTTTATTTATTGGTAGCCGTGCAGAACAATTGATTCAGTACAATAATGACATACCGATGATGGTGATAAGACCTAAGGGCAAGAACGCAGGTTTGCTCGATTTGATAAGAGAGATATAAGGGGTTATTTACCCCTTAATCGTTTATCTTCCTTTTCTACCCAGGCCATTAAGATCTTCGTTTCTTCATCTGTGAGTTTCATTTCAGGTCTTCTCTCAACTGTTCTTTTGGGAGGCATCTTACCTTCTTCAAGCGTTTCGAACAGTTCAGCAATTAGGTGTTCCTGTTCTTCTTGATCCATCTCTGGGACCTTCACCCATTGCAATTTTTCACGGGCCTTTTCATTTCGTGCATCAGGCTTATGACAGTTCATGCATTTTGCCTCAATAATCTCTTTGACTTTTCCTGCTATTTCAATGCCTGCATCACCTTGATTCTCAGGAGTTATCGGACCGATTGCCCTTGGAACGAATGCACTGCTGATCAATAAGACGGTGAACAGGGTAGCTGATGTTTTAATCAAATTCTTCATATACGCTATTGTTAAAAAATTCATTAAACAATTTCCCAGTTGGACTTCGATTTACGACAATGGTTTAATTGATTATTGCCGCTTCTTTAGCCGTAAGTCGTTTTAAGAAGAATAGGGCGACCAATAGTAGGCCCATTGGAATTAGAGTGTAGGTAAATGCCTGATCAGCCCCTAGCTCTTTGAAAAGAATACCAATGATTCTAGAACCCAAGGTTCCGCCTAAAGCGGAGAAAATAATAATCAAGCCTGACATTGGACTATGTAACTTCTTTGGCAATGCACTCAACACTACTGAATTTAACAATGGATAAATAGGGGCTATAAACAAACCAACCAATGGGAAAGCATATCCAATGGCGGGAACATCAGCGAGTGTCTCAACCAAACCGATATCAGCATTCACAGCTTTGGGTAATATAAAGATCACCACAGCCATAGAGGCAAAAATACATACAGTCAATACCCATACCCATGAAAACCTTTTAGCCAATTGACCTGCAAGAATTCGGCCGACACCTAAGCTGATGGCTAAGATACTAGCCATCATAATAGCGACATTTTCGGGTAGTTTAAGGACTCTTTCATTGAAGGTTGGCAACCAAGTCATTATGCCTTGCTCAATCATTACGAATAAGAAAGCAGAAACAACAAAGACAATTACCAACACCTTTGCTATAAGCCTGAACATTTGAGCAAAGTCTTCTTTAATGTTCGCCCCAGGAACTTCTCCCCCCTCGTTAAAATCAGCTTTGAGCAAGAATAGAAAGGATAGCATCGATAGACCGGCTAATAGCCAATAAACGTTCAGCCAAGCATTAGGCTCACCTTCGGCATTGAATGCTGGAAATAAAAAATAGGCCAAGGCAATACCAAACATGAAAACGCCCTCGATATTACTCATAAGACTGCCATGCTCCTTCGGACCATTTGTAACTAAACCGATTACAGAATATACTGAAACCTTGATTACAGCAAAACTCACTCCTACCGTAGCAAATAATAACTTAGCCGCCCAAAAAGAATTCCCAAAATACATGCCAATACAAGCGGCCGAAACCAAAGCTAGAGCAGCTAACATTCCATTTTTATAGCCAATTCGGGGCAAAAAGGAGGCGATTATAAAGGATACAATGGCTATAGGAAGGTCTTTAAAAGCTTCAAGCACGCTGGCCTGTACTTCATCAACACCATAAACGTTTTGTGATTTTAAAATCACAATACCAACACTGTTTAGCAGAATAGCGAAAACGAAGTAGTTGATGTAAAGCGAGAGCTTTATGGTATTATTTTTCATGGTGCTTCACAAGGTTGAAACGGAAGATAACAAAATGTTCCGACTTGCTGACTAATGAATAATAGATACAAAACACTACTGAACTGTTTAGCTATTCACAAATTGAAAAGCCAATTAACTATTTTAGGTGTATGAAAACCTTGATTCTAATCTTCCTCCTGCTCTTCACTTTTTCATCAATGGCCCAAGAAAAAAAGAGAGCCCGAGATTATGGCATCGAAATAGGTGTATTGAACACTGGTGTGCTGAACGCAATCACAGATGTACCAGGAGTTAAAGTAGGCCATCAAACACTGATCAAAGCTGAAAATGTAAGAACTGGAGTGACAGCGATCCTTCCACATAGTGGAAATATATTCCAATCCAAAATACCTGCTGCCATTTACATTGGTAATGGATTCGGGAAACTAGCCGGCATAAGCCAGGTTAAGGAGTTAGGCAACCTTGAAACACCAATTATACTTACTAATACACTGAGTATTCCGGTGGGAATTCAAGGAGTAGTAAAGTATACCTTAGGTCTGAAGGGAAACGAAAATGTGCAATCTGTGAATGCTGTCGTAGGCGAAACCAATGATGGCTACTTGAATGACATCCGCGGGATGCATGTCACTGAATCAGATGTAATTACATCCATTGAAAATGCTAAGAGTGGACCAGTAAAAGAAGGTAATGTTGGCGCAGGCACAGGGACAGTCGCTTTTGGGTTTAAAGGCGGCATCGGCACCTCCTCTCGCAAACTGCCTAAATCTGTTGGCGGGTATACAGTAGGCGTTTTAGTTCAGACCAACTTTGGAGGTGTATTGAGTATTAATTGTGCACCTATCGGTAAAGAATTAAACCAATACCCTTTCAGAAATGCTATAGAAAAAAGTGATGGCTCTTGTATGATAGTGGTATTGACTGATGCTCCTCTGGACGCTCGTCAATTAGATCGAGTGGCTAAAAGAGCAATGATGGGCTTAGCCCGAAGTGGAGGAATTGCCTCTAATGGTAGTGGTGACTATGTAGTAGCGGCCTCTACTGCGGAAAACAATCGAATCCCTTATCAAACAAAGGAGAAACTCGATAAAGGTGATGTCTTAAGGAATGATGCCATGTCTCCATTGTTTATGGCTACCATTGAAGCCACTGAAGAGGCTATCATTAATTCCTTATTTGCTGCTGAAACAATGGTGGGGCGTGATGAGCATTCTATAAATGCCCTTCCTTTAAAAAGAGTACTAGAAATATTGAAAAAATATAGCGTGATAAAACCTTAGAT
>Ga0115550_1001331_pt1 | contig 18663 bp, 19 predicted proteins | sample COGITO_mtgs_1005_FD_87177 | JGI IMG/M metagenome (GOLD analysis project Ga0115550, IMG submission 87177) | Pelagic marine microbial communities from North Sea - COGITO_mtgs_100511 | ecosystem: Environmental > Aquatic > Marine > Epipelagic | place: Germany:Helgoland, sampling site Kabeltonne... | reverse complement strand
GGCGAGCCAACATTCCGCTATGAGCTCAACGATGATCCCATGGCCACTGAGAAGCTGTCTGAGGGTATTCGCGCCTTTGTAACAGATCAGATTAAGCTCGAAACCTGGCTGCGAGATATTCAGTAATGATCGACCGCATCAAGAGTTTTTTCGCCAAAAATGTTCTCGAGCCCGAAGAGATAGTAGCCAGCGAACAGCTAGCTACTGCTGCTCTGCTCGTGGAAGTCATGGTTATTGATGGCAACCTAGACGAGCAGGAACTGGCCTCTATCAGCCAGACCCTCTGCGATATTCTGTGCCTTGAAGCCCAGCAGGTAGATGAGTTGCTGCGGCTGTCTCGCGAAGAGGTAGCGGAAGCTACCTCTCTGTATCAATTTACCCGTGAAATTAACCTGCACTTTAAGCTCGAAAAAAAGATGGATCTGTTGACCGCCCTGTGGCGAGTGGCCTATGCAGACGGCCATCTGGACAAGCATGAAGAGGGTATTATTCGTCGGGTGGCTGATCTGCTACATATTCGCCACAATGAATATATTCGGTGTAAATTGAAGGCTCGAGGGGAGTAGACCCTTAAATTGGCGCTAGCCCGGAATCCACATCGGCATTTTGCCCGCGATGGCGCAGGTAGTGGTCCATAAGCGTAATAGCCAGCATAGCCTCGGCAATAGGCACAGCGCGAATGCCCACACAGGGGTCATGGCGACCAGTGGTAATCACCTCGGCGGATTCGCCAGCAGTATCAATGGATTGCCCTGGAATACGAATACTGGACGTGGGCTTTAGCGCCAGATGGGCCAGGATATCCTGACCTGAAGAAATCCCCCCCAGCACGCCGCCAGAGTTATTGGAGAGAAAACCCTCGGGAGAAAGCTCATCGCGGTGCTCTGTGCCTTTCTGAGCCACCACATCAAAACCAGCGCCCAGCTCAACACCTTTTACTGCATTAATGCCCATCAGCCCATGGGCCAATTCGGCATCCAGGCGGTCAAAGATTGGCTCGCCTAAGCCCACTGGCATATTCTTGGCCACCACTGTGACCTTGGCGCCAATGGAATCACCCTCTTTGCTCAGAGCCTGCATATAGGTTTCCAGCTCTGCAACCTTGCCCGCATCTGGGAAAAAGAACGGATTATTTTCAATCTCCGCCTGGTCAAAATTCTCCGGGACAATTGGGCCAAGCTGTGAAACATAACCAAAGATTTCTATGCCCAGACGCTCTTTTAAATACTTTTTAGCAATGCCACCAGCGGCCACACGCATGGCAGTTTCCCGGGCAGAACTGCGCCCACCACCGCGATAATCCCGCTCACCATACTTCTGATGGTATGTATAATCTGCATGAGAAGGTCTGAATAAGTGTTTGATTTTACTATAATCTTTTGATTTCTGATCTTTGTTTTCGATCATCATACCAATCGAGGCGCCTGTGGTTCTTCCCTCGAACACACCGGAGAGAATTTTGACTTCATCGTCTTCTTTGCGCTGGGTGGTATAGCGAGACTGACCGGGCTTGCGGCGATCCAAATCCGGCTGCAAATCCGAGGCGCTTATCTCTAGTCCGGGAGGACAGCCATCTACAATACAGCCAATCGCCAGACCATGGCTCTCGCCAAAACTGGTGACAGTAAATAGTTTTCCGATGGAATTTCCCGACATAGTCTTCTCTAAATCAAATGATAGCTTAAAATGGTTACCTGAATGCTGGCGTCAATTATACGTAAATTAGGTAAAAGATTCCCGATGTTCAAGCAATTCATTGCGAGACAGCACAAATACACCGGCGTCTCCTTCGGTAAACTCCAGCCAGACAAAAGGCACATTGGGGAATGCTCTCTCCAGAGCCAGCCAGGAATTGCCCACCTCCACCACCAGAACCCCCTCCTCCGAGAGATACTGCTCTGCTTCGCGCAATAATCGCCGAGTAAAATTCAGTCCATCTCTACCTGAGGCCAGGGCCAATTCTGGCTCGTGATGATACTCATCGGGCATCTCTGCGAGATCTTGAGCATCTACATAGGGCGGGTTGCTGACAATAAGATCAAAACGCTGCCCGCTGAGCCCATCGAAGAGGTCAGACTGCAGGGCCCTCACCCGATTACCTAACTCATGTTGCGCAATATTAGTCGCTGCAACGGCCAGGGCCTCTGAACAGATATCGCTGAGCACTACATGAGCCTCCTCAAAGGCATAGGCACAGGCAATACCTATGCAACCACTGCCAGTACAGAGGTCTAGTACCTTGGCAGGTTCAGCCTCACACCAGGGCTGAAAGCCATTGAAAATAAGCTCTGCCACCGGCGAGCGTGGAATAATCACCCGCTTATCCACGGCAAAGGGCAAGCCGCAGAACCAGGCCGTGCCAGTTAGATAGGGGGCGGGAATACGCTCTGTAACTCTTCGCTGATACAGGGCCTGAATATCGGCCTGCTGTTGCTCTGTAACTGCCTGAGACAGCAATGAGCGGTCTGCACCTGGGGGCAAATCGAGAACATAGGACAGCAGGTACACAGCTTCGTCCCAAGCGCTGGTAGTGCCATGGCCAAAATATATCTGCGCTGCTTCAAACTGTTGCTGCCCCTGCTCTAGCATGGCTGCAACAGTCACCGGCGCTGAACTGGCATGGGTATGGGTTGTTTCTTTCATGGTGCCTCCGCAATAGCCATTATTTTACCTGTGAAACTAGCAATGGTCTGTAGTTTGTTGGAGAATGCAGCAATCCAGAGAAATATAAAAATTTAACAGGGACTACCATGAAAGAGCAATATCAGAAAATTATTGAAAGCACCGGCGAAGACGTGACGCGAGCCGGTTTGCTGGATACACCTGATCGTGCATCCAAGGCTTTTGCTTACCTCACCAGCGGCTACAAAATGGATTTGAATGCGGTAATCAATGATGCATTGTTTCCCTCTGATTCAGAAGAGATGGTCATAGTTAAAGATATAGAATTATTTTCTCTCTGTGAGCACCATCTGCTGCCGTTTATCGGCAAATGCCATGTGGCCTATATTCCCAATGGAAAAGTGCTGGGTCTGTCAAAAGTGGCCCGAGTGGTGGATATGTTTGCTCGCCGGCTGCAGATTCAAGAGGCACTGGCCCAGCAAATCGCCTCAACTATTCAAGAGGTAACTGAAGCCCGTGGCGTGGGTGTTATCGTGGAAGCCAAGCATATGTGCATGATGATGCGCGGCGTAGAAAAGCAAAATTCCTCCATGAAAACCTCTGCCATGCTGGGCAGCTTCCGCACAGATCAGGCGACTCGCACTGAGTTTTTGGCTCTGCTAAACAATCAATAATGCTCTAGCCAGAGCATTTCAATCCTTAAAAAAACCGATACTGCTTATGGGCAATATCGGTTTTTTGCTATCGTGCTGACAGCCCAGCTACCAGCGCTGACCTGTGCCGCCACAGACCCCACAGCCGACCAGCCCGCCATTACAGAGATGGCAGCGCAGTTGCTTTAACCCTGCGCAAATAAGACATGACTGCTGAGCCCACTTACCCAAACAGCCAATGCAGCCAATATTGCCACTGCCATGGCAGGCTTCGCACTGATGCACTTTACTGCCCCAACAAACTACACATAATTCAGGTTCTGGCTTCCGTTCCAGTGAAGTACTCATTGGCTTTAGACTCCTGTCTAAAATCTAGCTCAACCACCGGCTTTAGCGGCTGACGCCATCCTTGGTTATCACCTGTTTACTGTATAATTCTCAGCGCCAGATAGGGCACAAGATTAAATACGATCACCAGAAGCTTCAATCTGCCCAGATAGTCAAAGTACATAGCGGGCAATGTTTCAGGGTCCAGGTCAAAGATTTTACTGTGCATATTGATGGCAAAGTCTTTCACCAGAGCAAGTATCAGTGTGGAGAACAGTAACAGGCCTATATTGATCAATGTGCACCAGCCGAGAAAGGCGGTTAACTGCTCGATAGAAATTGACATAAAAACTCTCCTTGATAGGACACAAAAGCTAATTCTTTTGTCGCATCAATACTAGCCTAATCGCAGACGGTGTTTTTTAAAAGTAGCTGCTTAGTTGCGCCGAATCAAGGCTTGGCCCCAGCTCTTCAGGTGAATAGGGGCTGAATACTCCGCGCCACCTGCTCAGCCTGCCCCTCAAGGTGGAGGTGGTGTGAGCCTGGCAGTTTGATAATTTTCATATGAGGTATCCACTCAAAGGCCGCAGACTGCTCTGGACTAGGGGTAAATGCGCTGTTTTGTGCCTGTACCAGAATGACCCTTCCGCGAATCGCGGTTAAAAAGCTTTGCAGATGATCCTTGGAAAACTTAATCATTGATGCCGCTTTAAGCCGCTGATCGTTGCGCCAGTAAAATAGCCCATCGGCCTCGACCACGCCGCGCTCGGCCAAAATAGCGGCCGCATCATGGTCAAGCGGCACGAAGCCTTTAACCCGCGCCTGCACTGCGCGTTCATAGTCCGCAAAGCCTGTGGGTGACGCGGCGCCAAAGCGCTTGTTTTCATGAATGGCCCGCGCTATGTGTTTGGCGGTGTTATGGGCCTCCTCTGGCAGAGGCAGGTAGCCATCAATCATAGCTACCTGAGTTATACGCTCTGGGAAAGTACCGGCCACCAGGCCTGAAATAATGGCCCCACGGGAGTGCCCAATCAAACCAAAGGTCTCCCATCCCATCTGGTCGGCAATCGCCATCACATCGCCTATATCGTGCCAGATATCATAGCCGGAATCCTGGGAGCGAAAATCGCTGCGCCCATGACCGGCCAGATCAACCGCAATCACATGGAGATTTTCCATATGGGGCAGCATGCGATCAAAGGTGTTGGCATTATCTAACCAGCCATGCAGGGCTATCACCGGAGGGTAACCGGAGCGACCCCACTCTTTGGCTGTAAATTTTAAACCTTTATTTTCGAAGCTGCGCTCTCTGATAAATTCAATCGACATTATGTATCCAATGTAAAGTTGCCATTCCCGATGCGGGATAGTCCATAGAGAGCGAAGCCAGGCTCGCAGTACCCATCCGGATACCTGTTTCTCTGGTTAAATAATCGACCAACAAACTCACCAATGGCAACTTAGGTGCCATCAGTAAACTATTTACTTGAGTTTGCTGCAAAAATCCCTCTATGACGCGCAGGTTACCCCGCGGTGTTAGATCATCTAACCCATCGATTGCATTATTATTAATTTTGCGTCGAGCCAAAGTAGCTCAGCTCGGAAACTCCCTACTCAGCATAGTCCTGAAGCCGCGGTTACAGCATCACAGACCATAATTATTTTTTGGCTTTTTTCTTGGTGCCCTGCTCTTTGGTCTCTGTCTCTTCAGTCTCGGTAAACGATGGTACATTATCGTCTTCCACCTCAACGAACTCAGCTTCCTCAATATCCTCTGCTGAGCGCACCGAGTAGCCTTCCGATGGGTCAACCTCCGGCCACTCATCAAATGGGAAAGGTTTGCTATCCGTGTTAAAGGTCAAAAACATAACCGTCTGATAGACCCACTTACCCAGGCCCTGCCCAAGATTGCGCAGGTTTTCGTTGTCGCTACCAGTCACCAGCACCAGCAAAAACTGCACTATCACCACCAGAGTGATAACTAGCCGGGCAGCCATAAGCAGCAATGTGAATACAAACATATAGGCCAGACGAACCCAGGTATTACTGTTGCTTAATGTTCCTTTATTATCAGTCATTTGCTTTCACCATAAACTCCACATCAGTATTTTGTTCTGCGAGCATCATCGCCTGCAGAGACTCCAGGATAGAGCGCTGCTCAAATAAGGTCGCGTATAGAGCCGAAGCCAGTGGCATATAAATACCTAAATCATCGGCCTTCTCTTTTACTAGTTTAGTCGTATTTACACCCTCGGCCACCTGCCCTACCTGAGACACTGCCTGATCCAGAGTTTTTCCCTGTCCCAGCGCCAGCCCCACACGGAAGTTGCGACTCAGGGGCGAAGTGCAGGTTACATAGAGATCACCCACACCGCTAAGGCCCAAAAAGGTCAATGGGTTAGCCCCAAGATGCACCGCAAAACGGCTCATCTCGGCTAGACTGCGGGTCAAGACAACAGCTTTGGTATTTTGCCCCACATCCATGGCCTCAGCTATGCCGGCCACAATGGCATAGATATTTTTTAATGCTCCGGCTAATTCCACACCATAGCGGTCATGATTGGCATAGACCCTAAAATATTGCGATCCCAGCAATGTCTGAATTCGCTCGCAGAGCTCAGCATTTTCGCTGGCAATAACTGTAGCCGTAATTTCAAACTGAGCAATCTCTCTAGCCAGATTGGGCCCACTTATTACTCCGACCCAACAGTGGGGAATTTCCTGCTCCAGAATTTCACTGGGCAGCATAAAGCTATGGGCTTCTATGCCTTTGGCTGTACTGACCAAAACGCAGTCTTTATTGAGAAAGGGGAAGGCCCTCTTGGCCAGCTCACGGAATGAGCTGCTGGGCACGGCAAAGAATACTGTCTGGGCTCCCGCCAGAGCCTGCTCTAGATCGGTGCTGACCTCCATGGCGCTATGTAACTGGTAGCCAGGGAGATAGTCGGAGTTTTCGCGGGAGTCGCGGATACTGGCGGCGCGAACTTCGCTGCGCAACCAGAGGGTCACAGCATAGCCATTGGACGCAATCATATTGGCGATTGCGGTGCCAAAGCTGCCACCACCCAAAACTGCTACCCTATGATTTTTATAGTCTGTCACCGAGCCTATGCTCCACAACCCCATTGGAGTTGCATTATAGCCGCGAAACCACAAATAGCGCCCCTAAAAGCGCGCCATTTGCGTTGATTTTAGCTATTTTATTCAAACATTAATCGGTTGAGTTCCTGTACAAACTCTGCAGGGTTCTCCAGTGGACGACCAGCTGACAGCGCTGCCTGATCAAATAGCACCCGCGCTAGACGCCCAGCACTGGCCTCATCTGCTTCCGCCTCGAGCTTGCTGACCAATGGATGATCCATATTGACCTCCAGTATCGGCTTGGACTCCGGTACCGCCTGACCTGCAGCCTGCATAATTTTGCGCATCTGCTCGCCCATATCATTATCACCTACTACCAGACAGGCCGGTGAATTGGTGAGTCGCTTGGTGCTGCGCACCTCTTCAACCCTGTCGTCCAGCAGAGATTTAATACGGCTAATCAACTCGCCCTGCTCTGCATTCTGAGATTCCTTATCGGCCTCAGCATCCTTGTCCGACTTGGGCTCTTCGCCAGTGATCTTGCTGAGATCGAGTTCGCCCCGCGCCACATCCTGGAACGATTTGCCATCAAACTCAGTCAGATAACCCATCATCCACTCATCGATGCGATCCGACATCAGCAGCACTTCAATGCCATGCTTGCGGAAGACTTCCAAATAGGGGCTGTTGGCAATAACCGAGTGGCTCTCCCCAGTCACATAGTAAATTTTATCCTGGCCCTCTTTCATGCGCTCAATATAGTCGGGCAGGCTTACTGTGGGGGCTGCGCCTTCGCTGGTAGAGCTGGCAAAACGGAATAGCTTGGCAATCTTTTCTCGGTTACTGTGATCTTCGCTAGGGCCCTCTTTTAGTACGGCGCCAAACTGAGTCCAGAATGTCGCATATTTTTCTGGCTCACTGGTTGCCATCTTGGCCAACATATCCAGAACACGCTTGGTCAGTGCAGCGCGAATACTGTCGACCATTGGGGTGTTTTGCAAAATCTCGCGCGACACATTGAGGGGCAAATCAGCACTGTCCAACACACCTTTAACAAAGCGCAGATACATAGGCATAAACTGTTCAGCGTCGTCCATAATAAACGTGCGCTTGATATACAGCTTAATGCCCCGCACGGCTTCTCGCTGGTAGAGGTCCATAGGAGCCATACCAGGGATATACAGCAAACTGGTGTACTCCTGTTTGCCCTCTACACGGTTGTGACTCCAGGCCAGTGGTTCAGCGAAATCATGGGATACATGGCGATAGAACTCTTTGTACTCGTCATCGCTGACCTCACTTCTGGACTTGGTCCACAGGGCCTTGGCGTCATTGACCGCTTCCCACTCGGGAACCACCTCTGCTTCCTGCTCCTCTGCTGTCTCCTCAGCGCCAGGCATGGGCGGAGCCTCTTGCTTAAGCATTTGCACCGGGATAGCTATGTGGTCGGAGTATTTTTTTACAATGCTGCGCAGGCGCCAGTCATTTCCAAATTCCTGCTCCTCCGTCTTGAGATGCAAAGTAATCTTGGTACCGCGCTCGGGGCGCTCGATAGTTTCCAACTGATAGTCCGCTTCGCCCTCACAGGTCCAGCGTACGGCTTGGTCGGCAGCTGCTCCAGCGCGACGGGTTTCAACCACCACGCGATCGGCGACAATAAACGACGAGTAGAAACCCACGCCAAACTGACCAATTAATTGCGAGTCCTGCTTCTGATCGCCCGTCAGGTTTTTAAGAAATTCTGCTGTGCCAGATTTGGCAATGGTACCCAGGTTGGTAATCACCTCATCTCTGGACATACCAATACCATTGTCGGAAATTTCAATGGTTTTGGCTTCTTCATCGACCGCGATACGAATGCGCAGCTCGCCATCATCTTCATAGAGGCTGGAATTCTCCAGAGCTTCTACGCGCAGCTTGTCCGTTGCGTCTGACGCATTGGAAATAAGTTCGCGCAGAAAAATTTCCTTGTTGGAATACAAGGAGTGAATCATTAAATGTAGCAGCTGTTTGGCTTCTGTTTGAAAGCCTAGGGTCTCGGCACCTGATTTAGCTTTGGCAGTCATTTCCGTTTTTTCTCCTGGTTGATAAAACATTATTGTTGCTTGTTCTAGGAGATGGGGACTGGCGCCCAAATTTCAAGCGCTGGCTATTATTTAAACGAGCTTTTACTTGGAGATAAGGAAATGGCAGCGAGCGGTGGCTATAGGGGTGTCAGGGTTATCCTGCCAGGCTGTGGCCGTGACATTCACCAATTTCTTGCCCTGACGCAGCACAGTGCAGTTGGCATAGATGGTTTTGTAACGCCCGGGGCGCAGATAATCCAGAGAGAAATCAACCACTTTGGGAATAAGCTCAACATTTAGGGTATAGAGAATCTCAATAGCAGCGGAGAGCTCGAGAAAACCACCAATAACACCGCCATGTATAGCCGGCAGTGAGGGATTGCCTATATTTGAGGGACGCCTGTCCAACCAGTACAGCACGCCATCGCCCTCAACTTTGGCCTCGGCGCCAATAAAACTGCTGTAGGGAATTAAATCGAGAATCTGCTGAGGGCTAGACTCATGCCTTGCCCTCTGCAGGCTGGCTTGCAGTGCCTGGTGTGGGTCGCTCATTTGTCTGCCTCTCGCTCATAGGCCCGGTCACCGCGCACCAGGCGATTGAGGCGGCGGCGAATAATATTACCCAGAGAAATACTCGGCGTATCCACGGTCATAAAGGTAGCCACACAGTGTGCTATAGGGTTCTCTGGATCGTCCTGCCAGGCAGAGCCGCGGCAGAAAATAACATTGGAGGTACTGCGATAGACCTTGGCAGACACATAGATGGGCTGATGGGGCTCCGCCGGATGCATATAATCCAGGCGCAAATCCATAGTTGGAGTGACCGAAGCCCTGGTTAATGTGGTGATTGCCGCAGTCCCGCAGGCGGTATCCAATAAGCTGACAATCACTCCGCCATGGACCACCCCGGTAATGGGATTTCCCACCACCTCTTCCTTGTAGGGAAAAGTCATCTCAACTTCTCCGCGGCCAATTTTGGTTAATTCAAAACCCAGCGCCGCGCCATGCCCATTGCGCTCCATGGCGAGCTTAAGCATAGGTCGAAATATGGCCAGCTTTAAATCCATCAGGCTAGGCTGTCTTCGGCAACAAAATATTTGGGATCTTCAATCACATTGACCTCGACCAGATTGCCGGCTTTTTTGAGCAGCTTGCGGCACTCTTCACTCAGATGTACCAAGTGTAATGTTTTTCCAGCATTTTCATAGCGCTCAGCCAAGGTATCTATGGCCTCTAGACCGGAGTGATCTGCCACCCTAGAGCGAGCAAAATCAATCACCACATCATCATTGTCCTGGGCTGGATCAAAACGCTCTAAAAATGAGGTGACGGAACCAAAGAACAGCGGGCCAGTTACTGCATAGACGGTTGAGCCCTTGTGATCTTCCCGGGCATCAATGCGAATATGCTTGGCGTGCTCCCAGGCAAATACCAGTGCCGAGATAATCACACCCACCACTACGGCAACCGCCAGATCTGTGGCCACGGTCACTGCTGACACGGTAACCAGAATCAAGGCATCGCTGCGCGGCACCTTGCCAACAATTCTAAAGCTGGACCATTCAAAGGTACCTATAACCACAATAAACATAACGCCAATTAATGCGGCCAGGGGAATCTGTTCAATCAGTGGCGAGGCAACCAGAATAAACAGCAGCAAAAACAGCGCCGCACTTATTCCCGACATACGCCCACGACCGCCAGAATTTACATTGATCATGCTCTGGCCAATCATGGCGCAGCCGCCCATGCCACCAAAGAACCCGGTCACTGTATTGGCCACGCCCTGCCCTATACATTCGCGATTGCCGCGACCACGGGTCTCGGTAATTTCATCGATCAGTCGCAATGTCAGCAGAGACTCAATCAGGCCAATGGCCGCCAAAATAATGGCATAGGGCAAAATAATCCACAGGGTCTCCAGAGAGAAAGGCACTACAGGGATATGGAAACTGGGCAGGCCACCGCTGATAGAGGCTACATCACCCACCACCTTGGTATCTATATCCAGCCAGAGTACCAAGCCGGTAACCACTAGAATTGCCACCAGCGATGAAGGCAGAGACTTGGTAAAGCGGGGCAGAGAGTGAATAATAATCATGGTCACCAGCACTAGGCTCAGCAACATATACAGCTCCTGCCCCTCTAACCAGGCCACATCAACAATACTACCCTGCATAAAGGTACCATCCAGCCAACCGGGCTGACCGGCTTCACCAAACTGTCCCAGCTGAGCGAGGAAAATAACAATAGCCAGACCATTCACAAAACCCAGCATCACAGGGTAAGGCACCATGCGAATAAACTTGCCGAGCTTGAGCACCCCTGCAGTAATTTGCAGCAGGCCCATCAACACCACAGTGATAAACAGGTACTCGACACCATGGTCGGCCACCAGCGACACCATGACCACGGCCAGAGCGCCAGTCGCGCCACTGATCATACCCGGGCGGCCACCAATACAGGCAGTAATCAGGCCCACCATAAAGGCTGCATACAGACCCACCAATGGGTCGACCCCAGCCACAAAGGCAAAGGCCACCGCCTCGGGCACCAGGGCCAGAGCAACGGTCAGGCCGGAAAGTAGATCATTTCTTAGGGTAGCAACTTTGCTAAATTGGAACTCAAACATTTATGGGGCTTCTCTTGATGATAACTAAGATTAAAAACAAAGATTTACAGCCTGAGGGCGCGTTCTATCTGCGCCCGGAGCTGCGGTTGGAATTGCCTCCAGAGGGACGATTGCGGCCACTGGCATTTCTGCCACCGCCACCACCATAGGGCGAATTCCCCGAAGGTTTGGCCGGTGCTGAGCTGTTTCCCGAGGCTGGGCGAGAATCGCCGCGCTTCTCTCCAGCGGTTTCCGAGCGCTGGCCAGGCTTGCTGGTCTGATTGCGACCACCAGACTTTAGCTTGCTGCCCGGCTTGGGCCCATGTCCAAAGGCGGAGCGCTTTTTAGTGCGACTCGCGGTATTATTGTGGCGACTATTATCGCCGGCACTGCTCTGGCTCTTCAGCGGCTTGCGCGGCTTTTTGCTGCGCACAGGCTTGTTTAAGGTAGTCTCTGGCAAATTTTGATCTGGCTCAAAACCGTCAATTTCTCTGCGCTCCAGCAGCTTTTGCGTCAGACGTTCAATATCAGAGAGCAAATCCACCTCATCAGCACTGACCAGCGAAATCGCCTGACCTGTTGCCCCAGCTCGACCGGTGCGACCAATACGGTGAACATAGTCCTCTGAGACATTGGGTAGATCGAAGTTAACCACCTGGGGCAGCTGCTCAATATCTAGGCCTCGAGCAGCAATATCGGTGGCCACCAGAATGCGTATTTCACCGGCCTTAAAGTCCGCCAGTGCTCTAGTGCGAGCACCCTGGCTCTTATTGCCGTGAATAGCTGCAGCCGTGATACCAGCAGCATCTAGCTGTTTGGTCAGCTTGTTAGCACCATGTTTAGTTTTGGTAAATACCAGCGCCTGATCCCAACCGCCATCTTTGATAAGCTGAATCAGCAGCGGGCCTTTTTGTTTTTTATCTACAGGGCATATCCACTGTTCAACAGAGGGGGCCGCAGCGTTGCGCGGGCTCACTGAGATTTCAATGGGGTTGCGCACCAGCCCTTTGGCCAGAGCGCGAATATCATCAGAAAAGGTGGCAGAAAACATTAGATTCTGGCGGCGCCTGGGCAGCAGGCCGATAATACGCTTAATATCATGAATAAAACCCATATCCAGCATACGGTCTGCTTCATCTAGCACCAGCACTTCAAGGTGATCGAACTTCACCGCGTTCTGGCTGTGCAAATCCATTAAGCGACCGGGCGTGGCAATCAAAATATCCAAACCTCGACGCAGTTTCATCATCTGCGGATTAATTTTAACGCCACCAAATACCACGGCAGAACTGAGATTGAGGTGCTTGCCATACAGGGCAACACTCTCTCCTACCTGAGCCGCAAGCTCCCGGGTTGGGGTAAGAATCAATGTGCGCGCCTGGTTGGGCCCTGCTCTGCGTCCCTTAGACAGCCGCTCCAAAATTGGCAGCGTAAAGCCGGCAGTTTTACCTGTGCCTGTCTGGGCGGCGGCCATAACATCATGGCCAGCTAACACGGCCGGAATAGCCTTGGCTTGAATAGGTGATGGTTCGCTGTAGCCTTTTGCGGCAATAGATTTAAGAATAGGAGCCGAGAGGCCCAGGTCATCAAAGGTCATAAAATAGTCTTATAAAGTGCTGCCGACTTTGGACCTGAGTGGCAAGTATGAATAGGATTTTCGAGATGGTCCAGATGGGGGCGCAGCTTACAGAAAACTACTCAACATTGCACCCTAAACCATTGAATTTACGTGATTTTAAGCTTCAGCTAGCACTTTGTAGGCATTGATAACTGAATCTGGCGCCTGCACCAGCTCAACCAACACGCCCTGAGAACTCAGGGGGAACTCCTCATTGCCTTTGGGATGCACAAAACAGACATCGTAGCCAGCAGCACCTTTGCGAATTCCGCCTGGGGTAAAGCGCAGACCCTGCTGGGTTAGCCAGTCCACTGCCGCAGACAGGTTATCGACCCAGAGGCCAACATGGTTTAGGGCTGGAGTATCCACTCGAGGCTTTTTGTCGGCATCCAGAGGCTGCATTAGATCCACTTCAACCACAAAGTCCCCTACACCCATCTCGCAGATATCCTCATCCACATTCTCAGATTCACTGACAAAGGTATCTCGATAACTCAGTCCCAGCAGATCAACCCAAAAGCTGCGCAGTTTTTGCTTGTCTGCACCGCCCACGGCAATCTGTTGAATACCGAGGATGGAGAACGGGCGATCTGTAGTGGAAGAGTTCATAAATAGGCCTGCTTCAGTGCATCAATAAACTGTGCCAGCATATCAGCTGGTAAATCATTAATGCCAGCGGCAGCCTCACGGCCGCCACCAGTGGGAAACTGACGGCACAGTGCGGAAGCACCCTGCTTATTATTCAGCGGAGCGCGCACACTGACCAGATAGTTACCATTGGATTTAGCGGTTAATACCGCATGGGCACGATCCGGATGCTGATTAGTCAGGTCATTGCTGTACACGCCGCTAACCCGGCGCGCCCAGGGCGCGTCGGGCAATTCAAATACAGCTACAGCACTGTCGGCAATCAGAGCCTGAGTAGCCTGAGCCAAACTTAAATCCTGATGATAGCCGGTCTCCAGACGCTGAAAATGCTCTACCCCGTCCTCAATAAAGTCTAGGGGATTAGCGTATTGCGCTGCCAGCCGATACAGCTCTGCCGGATCAAAATGCAGATCAGCCAAATCAGACCCATAACCATTGTAATTAATATAGATTCCCAGGTTTTCTAATCCCTGTAACTGCTCCGCGCCTAGATCAGTATTTTTGGCCATGCCGATGGCGCTTTTTTTCAAGTTATCGCCAAAGGTACCCACAATGCCCCAGGCCAGATAGGCCCCGCGCAGATAATGGTTAATCAGCAGACTGGTGCAGACATCTGGCGCTTCATTAATCATAGACTTCAATGCGGCAGATGACGGCACCTCACCGGCAAAATGATGGTCCACATAAAAAACCTCAGCACCGGCATTTAACACTCGATGCAGGTCATTGCGATTTTTATCCATGGAGATATCGAGCACTGTAATGCGATCGCCTGGCTCGGCATCGACCTGTTTGAGAAGGCTGATATCGCGCTTAACGCCAGTGACTAGATGTGCCTTGCGAGGTTCGGCAAGGCGCAGCTGCACCAGAGCACAGATGCCATCCGCGTCGCCATTAAAAACATCGTAGTCAGCCATATTGTCTCTTTTTTGGTGCCAGTGTTAGTTGGTGCGACCCTTAGCTTGCGCTCAGGATGACTAATTGCGAGGTCATCCTGAACCCAGTAAAGGATCTCCAGACCTCAAGCATTCTCTAGCTGGTAGTAGTCCATCAATATCTTAGCCACTTCCGGTCGCGAAAACTCCGGTGGCGGTGCGATGCCATCGCCAAGCATCTGCCGCACCTTGGTGCCTGACAGCAAAATAAAGTCGTCTTTGGTATGATCTTCGGCTTCATTCATCATCACCACACGACCCAGCTTCTTGGAGAAAGCGGTGTGATCAGCATTGAATATCTCAATTTCCAAAGCACCGGCAGGTACCTTATCCGCGAAAATAGTCTGTGCATCAAAGGCGCCATAATAGTCGCCTACACCTGCATGATCGCGACCAACAATCAGATGGGTACAGCCCATATTCTGACGGAAAACCGCATGTAACACCGCCTCTCTTGGGCCTGCGTAGAGCATATCAAAGCCGTAGCCAGTCACCATCACAGAGTTAGCGGGGAAATACAGCTCAACCATCTTGCGGATGCAGTCATCGCGCACCGAAGCTGGAATATCACCCTGCTTTAATTTGCCCAGCAGCATATGCACCACAACACCATCAGCGCCCAGGCGCTCCATAGCCATATGGCACAGTTCCTCATGGGCTCTGTGCATTGGGTTGCGGGTCTGGAAGGCCACTACTTTCTGCCAGCCACGCTCGGCTATTTCATCGCGAATCTCGCCCGCTGTTCTAAAGGTATCGGGGAAATCTGCCTGGAAGTAACTCAGGCTTAACACCTGAATATTCCCAGAGAGCAACTGGTTACCCAGGCTGGTAAATGTAGCCACGCCCGGATGCTGTGGGTCCAATGTGGCAAAAATTTGCTCGGCCATTGTCTCAATCTGTGCGTCGCTCACTGTTTCAATAGCCGCCAGATCCATAATCGCCATCACTGGGTTTCCTTCAGTGTTAGGGTCGCGCAGAGCAATACGACTGGCACCCTCAATCGCCGAAGTATCCTTGACCAGATTAACCACGGGCACAGGCCAAAATAGCCCATCTTCAGTATGCAGATTTTCCGCAACATTCAGCGAGTCGGCCAGATTCATATAGCCAGTCAGCGGGTTGAAATATCCAGCCCCCATCATCACCGCATTGGCGGCGGCCGCGGAGTTAAGAACAATTGAAGGCAGGGATTCTGCTTCAGTAAGCAGCTGTTGTAGCAGTTGGTTATCTGTCACTAAAAGGCTATTGAGGGTATCTGAGCCATGGGGCTTAATCAAAACGGTTTCTCCATTGGGTAACAATTAAAAAGATGTGGGGCTTCTGTATTCCAGTCTAGGGCTGGGGAGTAGCAATAAATCCCTTATTTTGAAGATAGTCGATAATTGTCTCAACCTCCTCCTCGAGACTCATCTGGTCTGTATGCAGATGAATTTCTGGCGACTGGGGCGCCTCGTAGGGATCGTCTATACCGGTGAAATTTTTAATCTCTCCGGCGCGGGCTTTTTTGTAAAGCCCCTTGGGGTCGCGCTCTTCTGCGGTGGATAGAGAGCAGTCAACAAAAATTTCTACAAAGGGGTAGCCGGATTCAGCGTGCAGTTCACGAACCAGCTGACGATCCACCTGATAGGGGCTGATAAAGCTGGACAGGGCGATCACCCCAGCGTCGACAAACAGCTTGGCTATTTCGCCGATACGGCGAATATTTTCTGCGCGATCTTGCGCGGAAAACCCCAGGTTTTTATTGATTCCCAGGCGCACATTGTCACCATCCAAACGATAGGTCAATTTGCCGCGCTGAAACAGGGCCTTCTCTAGTGCCACGGCAATGGTACTTTTGCCGCTGCCGGACAAACCGGTAAACCACAATGTGGCACCTTTTTGTCCCAATAGATTGTTGCGATCCTCGCCTGTTATATCACCCTGATGCCAGTGCACATTGGTGGCTTTCTGTTCCGTCATAGAGGCTTTCCAGTAGTTCTCGGAAGGCGCAATAATAGAGATAATTTGTGATTTTGTATATCTCAAATAGACCTGAGGCCCTATAATCTAGAGTTCTGAGAATTTAAATCAATAATAAAAAGAATAACTATGCGCGCTCTAGAAAACCTAAAAATACTCGACTTCACTACCTTGGTTCCCGGTCCATTTGCCACCATGATGCTGGCTGATATGGGAGCAGATGTGCTGCGAGTGGAATCTCCTACTCGGCCCGATATGGTCCGCGCCATGGGTCCCTATGCCGACGGCACTTCCACTGGGCATGGTCTGTTAAACCGCAATAAGCGCTCTATTGGGCTGGATCTTAAAAAGCCCGAGGCTGTTGCTATAGCTAAGCAGCTAGCAGCAGACTACGACATAGTGATAGAACAGTTTCGTCCCGGCGTAATGGAGCGCTTTGGCCTGGGCTACGAGCAACTTAGCGAAATAAATCCTAGCATTATTTACTGCTCTATTACCGGCTATGGTCAAACCGGCCCCTATAGAGATCGCGCCGGCCATGACAATAACTATCTGTCCCTATCAGGGCTCAATGGTTACTCGGGACGCCAGGGCGAACGAACGCCTATTATGGGTATGCCCATTGCCGATCTGGCCGGCGGTTCACTGCATGGCGTTATTGGCATTCTGGCGGCAGTAAATCAGCGTCATATGACTGGTGAGGGCCAACATGTGGATATCAGTATGACTGATTCCATGTTCGCCATGAACAGCCTGTTTGGCTCTGGCTATCTGGCGGCTGATACAGAGCCTCTGTCTGGGGGAACCAACCTTAATGGCGGCAGCTTCTACGATTACTACCGCACTGCCGACGATCGCTACCTGAGCATTGGCAGCCTAGAGCCACAGTTTTTCCAGCAGCTCTGCGCCACATTGGGCGACAGCTCATTACTGGAGCTAGGCAACCCCATGGATACAGAGGCCCAAACCAAACTGCGACAGAGAATAGATGCCATTATTGAGCAGAAGCCCCTAGCGGAGTGGGTGGAGATATTTGCCGATAAAGATTGCTGTGTCGAACCAGTGCTGACCTTTGCGGAGGCCTGTGCCAGCGAACATATTGCAGCGCGAGACCTAATTGTCGATCTCAAAACCCACGATCATGGAGTGCAGCAACAAATTGGCAGCCCCATCAAGCTCTCAAAATCGACCCCAAAATATGATTCCATTGGCGCTCTGTTGGGACAGCACAATCAGCAAGTTTTAGAGGAGCTAGGCATGGATCAGGCCGCCATCAAAGCCGCCAGAGATGCAGGAGCCTTCGGCTAGCTACAAAACCCCACCAGCACTCCTCACTGTTCACTGTTCACTGTTCACTGTTCACTGTTCGTTAATAATGGCCAGAGCATTGGCCGCAATAGGCTGCACCATGGTGGCAATACCGCCTGCAGCTTTACTGGAGGCATTGCCATCCGCTGCACGCTTGGCCACGCCCTGGGCAATTGCCGCCAGCCGGAAAAAGCTAAAGGCCAGATAGAAATTCCAATTGTCCAGTTTATCTATGCCCATGCGTTGACAGTAACTGGCGATATAGTCTTTCTCACTGGGGATGCCCAGCGCATCAGAATCTATGCCCAGCAATCCCGAGGAGGCGCCCGGGCCATTGCCCGATGGCAGGCGCATGCCCATGCACTGATAAGCCAAGTCTGCATAGGGGTGACCCAGAGTAGAGAGCTCCCAATCCAGCACCGCAATCACTCGCTCGTTATCTGAACTAAACATCAGATTATCCAAGCGATAGTCGCCATGAACCAGAGATACTCTGCCATCATCTTCAGGGATATTTTTACCAAGCCATTCGATCACCTGATCCATCTCCGGGATCGGCTTTAATTCCGAGGACTTGTACTGAGAGGACCAGCGATCGTACTGGCGCTGAAAATAGTTACCGGGTCGACCGTAATCACTGAGACCCACCTTATCCAGATCGACCGAGTGAATCGCCGCCATCACCCTACTCATCTCGTCATACATTTTAGCGCGCATCTGATTGCTGGAAATATCCTCCAGCGATGATTCCCAGTGCACATTGCCCTCGCAGAACTCCATAATATAAAACATGGAACCAATCACGTCCGAGTCTTCACAGAGATGATAGACCTTG
>Ga0115550_1001317_pt1 | contig 18749 bp, 17 predicted proteins | sample COGITO_mtgs_1005_FD_87177 | JGI IMG/M metagenome (GOLD analysis project Ga0115550, IMG submission 87177) | Pelagic marine microbial communities from North Sea - COGITO_mtgs_100511 | ecosystem: Environmental > Aquatic > Marine > Epipelagic | place: Germany:Helgoland, sampling site Kabeltonne... | reverse complement strand
CTGAGATCAGTGATGATTATTGGGGCCTTGCCCTTCTCAGTGGTGATGGCGCTGATGGCGGTTTCGTTGGTGAAGACATTGTTGAGTGAAAAAACAGAATAGGGCTAAGTAAGTGTCAATTCGAAGTGGCTTGAATTGAGTCTTATTACATAACGAAAAAGTTATTGACTGAGAATGCTAAGTTTAAGTCCGTATCTAAGCTTAGAGGCGGGGTAGTTCACTATTCACTAGGCGCAGTCGGGATAAAGAGAGATGGTAGCTACGGGTGGACTTGAACCACCGACCCCAGCATTATGAATGCTGTGCTCTAACCAGCTGAGCTACGTAGCCACAAAGTACAGATACCCTGTGATAGGGGCGCGCATTTTGGCTACAGACGGGGTATTTGTCAATAGCTTCAGGTGTCTTTGCTAACAAAGCCGTAACTCGACCTGTAGCGCCTTTTGTTGTGATCTCCGTCACACTTTTATTAAATCTAGATCTCTATTTTCTGTAGTGATAGCTGTGTCATTCATTGTCGCGAAAACTCTCCCATAATAACTGCAGCCTCTGACTGGGGTATATCAAAATTGTCTGGACCAACACGGTTTGCTATTGCATAAGCCGGGATGTCCAGAAGTCTCTGTGTTTTAAAATAGGTGTTGGTCTGAAATACAGGCGGCAGTGGCGATATATCTCGGTCAGAGGTCTTTTTATATACCTCTCAAAACACACCTCCTTCCACCTCTTGCCTTTTTACTGCTTATTAATCATTTCTTTATCCGTCCCGACAGGCGCTGTCGTCTAGTTCATCTTAGACGCAGAAATCGCCGCTGTTGATCTCTCTCTGCTCGTTCTAGTTTAGGCTGGAAGGATGTGGCGACTTAGGCTAGAGAGCTTCCAGGAGCCTTTTTGGGCGGCTGTGGCGCTGCTTCTAGCCTGCTCAGGCAGAGTTTGGTTTGGCCAGGGCGGTGAGCATAGAACCACCGACCACTAAGGCGGCGCCACAGAGCGTTAACAGGGTTATGGGTTCTACAACAAGCCCGGGGATGGGGATTAAATGCACCGTGGCCACGGTCACCATTGGTGTCAGGGCTAAAACGGCACTGACTTTAGAGGCTTCGATATGGGCCATCGCCTCGGCAAAGCTGCCGTAGGCAATCAAGGTATTTAAACCACAGAAGGCTAAGAGTCCCCACTGCAGGCCGGAGAGCTGGGGCAGTGCGGTAAAGTCGGCAAAGGGTAAAAATGCCAGGGTTCCGATCCAGTAAAACAGCACCATGGTTTCTTGAGAGCTAAATTGCTGCAGCAAGAATTTTTGCATGATGGCGTAGCCGGTCCACACCAATGCCGCGATCAATATCAACATAACGCCAATGCCATAGGCGTTTACTGCGATAAATACATCATAAAAACGGGGTGAGAAAAACACGCAGAGGCCGGTGATAAAGCAGATGCAGCCAAACCATTGCAGCTTCGACAGGCGCTCACCAAAAAGCCAGACGCCGCTGAGTAAGAGCAGCATGGGAGCAGCTTGAATAACAATCTGTGCAGCTTCTGCTGTGGTTCGTTGTAGGCCGAGAATATACAGGGCGTAATTTGTCGTGAGTAGTAGGCCTGCCGCTAGCATTTGCAATAATAGTCGCGGTGATCGCAGTCGACTGAACAGAGACAGTCCACTGGTGTGTCGGCTGCGCAAAAGAATATAGGGAGTGAGCAGTAGCGCTGCTAGGGAAAAGCGGAAAAATGTTGTGGTAATGGGGTCGAGGGTTTCCATTACACCTTTGAGTGCGATGGGCAGTACGCCCCACAGAATAGCAGTTGTCAGGGCTAATAGAAGTCCAAACTTCCAACGCCCTGAGACCATACTCACAGTGGACTAGACATTAAAGCGGAAGTGAATAACGTCGCCGTCTTTGACGATGTAGTCTTTGCCTTCGAGACGCCATTTGCCAGCATCTTTTGCTCCCTGCTCACCATTGCCAGCAATATAGTCGTCGTAACCGATAATTTCAGCACGGATAAAACCTTTCTCAAAGTCGGTGTGAATCTTGCCAGCACTCTGGGGTGCAGTGGCACCCACAGGAATAGTCCAGGCGCGAACTTCTTGCACGCCAGCAGTAAAGTAGGTCTGCAAATTCAGAAGGTTGTAGCCTGCGCGAATTACGCGATTTAAGCCCGGCTCCTGCATGCCCATCTCTTCTAAAAACTCGGCTTTTTCGTCGTCTTCCAATTCGCTGATTTCGGCTTCGAGCTTATTACAGATCGGTACTACAACTGAACCCTCAGCCTCGGCTATGGCCACTACCGCGTCAAGATAAGGGTTGTTTTCAAACCCTTCTTCATCGACATTGGCTATATACATGGTTGGCTTTAGGGTCAGCAAGCTGAGGGGCTTGAGCACGGCGAGCTCGTCGTCGCTCAAGTCAAATGAACGCAGAGGTTTGGCTTCGTTGAGGTGAGGGAGAATTTTTTCCGCTACCGCTTTGATAGCAACTGCGTCTTGGTCTTTGCCTTTGGCAGCTTTCGCAGCGCGCAAAATAGCTTTCTCAACCGTATCCAGATCGGCCAGAGCCAGCTCGGTATTGATCACATCAATGTCGTCTTGCGGGTTGATGGTACCTTCCACATGAATCACGTTTTCGTCGTCAAAGCAGCGCACTACATGAGCGATCGCATGGGTTTCACGAATGGTACCCAAAAACTTGTTGCCCAGACCTTCACCTTTGGAGGCGCCGGCCACCAGACCTGCGATATCGACAAATTCCATGCTGGTGGGAACTATGCGTTCGGGCTTAACGATCGCCGAGATTAAGTCCTGACGTGGATCTGGAATTGGCACAACGCCAGTGTTTGGCTCAATGGTACAAAAGGGGAAATTTTCCGCACTGATGCCCGCTTTGGTCAGCGCATTAAACAGGGTCGATTTACCCACATTTGGCAAACCGACAATTCCGCAGTTAAAACCCATCTTATAATCCTTGTGCTAGTGTCTAGCGTTATTGTTGCACAGTGTGGAGTGCGGTCATGGCGCGTTCCCACTGACCTGAAACGGCCAGAGGTAGAGTGCGCAGCGCATCATCAATACTGTTAGAAATTAATTGTTGGTCTGTGGGCGAGGCTTTTTTCAGCACATAGTCGGCCACTTGACGGGCGTCTCCCGGATGGCCGATGCCGATTCGCAGACGGGCAAAACTTTTATTGTTACCCAGGCTCTGAACAATATCACGCAGACCGTTGTGGCCGCCGTGACCGCCGCCTTTTTTAAACCGTGCTGCTCCAGGTGAAATGTCGAGCTCATCGTGAACCACCAAGATGGCTTCCACGGGCACTTGATAAAATCGTGCCAGAGCTGCAACTGACTGACCGCTGCGGTTCATAAAGGTGGTAGGGATAAGCAATCGCACGTCGCGACCATCAATGCTGATTTTAGCGGTATCACCAAAAAACTTTGATTCATGCTTCATCGTGACTTGATAGCTTTTAGCCAGTTCCAGAACCAAGTCGGCCCCGGCATTGTGACGCGTCCGGTCATAGTTAGAGCCGGGATTTCCCAGCCCCACGATTAACTCTACGGGCGTTTCCAATGTCAGGGCCTACTCAGGTTGGCAAGAGTGAAGATTACTCTTCGCTTGCCTCTCCATCTTCCGCAGCAGCAGGTGCAGCATCATCTACTACAGGAGCTGCTTTAGGCTTGTTGATGCTCACAATCGGTAAATCGTGATCAGGGCCGTGACTCAGTGCAACACTCTCAACACCTTTAGGGAAGGCAATGTCAGAGATGTGCAATGTTTGGCCAATTTCAACTGCTGCCATGTCAACTTCGATGTACTCAGGCAGATCCTGTGGCAGGCAGCTGATATCAATCTCAGTCATTGTGTGGGCAATCAGACCACCACCAATTTTAACGCCAACACAGATATCTTCGTTGATAAAGTGAATCGGTGCTTTAGTCTGGAGCAAGGTCTTCTTGTTAACGCGGAGGAAATCCAAGTGCAAGATAACTGGCTTGATTGGGTGACGCTGAACGTCTTTCAAAATCACGTCTTGTGACTTGCCGTCGATGTCCAGTGCAATCACGTGGGAGTAAAAGGCTTCGTTCTCGAGCGCTTTTGCCACGTCTTTATGGTTCAGGCTGACCTTTGCTGGATCTTTCTTTCCACCATAAACAATTGCTGGTATTTCTGCAGCCAGACGACGCAGGCGGCGGCTCGCACCTTTCCCTGTATCCTCACGACCCTTTGCGTGTAATGTAAAATCAGTAGACATAATAGTCTCCTAGTAATGCCGAATCAGACCGCGACCAGACCTAAAACGGAGTTTTGTGCCTCGAAGTTGAGGCGGTTGCAACAGCGCCAGCTGTTAGTCGAACATGGCGCTGATAGATTCTTCGTTGCTGATGCGACGCACTGACTCACCGAGCAGCTTGCCGAGGGAAAGAGTGCGAATTTTGCCGCACTTTTTAGCATCTTCTCGCAGCGGGATACTGTTGGTAACAACCAGTTCATCAAGCTGCGAGTTTTTAATATTTTCTATGGCCTTGCCTGATAACACCGCGTGGGTGGCATAGGCAACAACCTTAGTCGCGCCATTTTTCTTTAGCGCTTCAGCGGCTTTGCAGAGGGTGCCGGCGGTGTCGACTATATCGTCAACCAGCACACAGGTGCGACCTTCCACTTCACCGATCAGGTTCATCACTTCGCTCTGATTAGAAGAGGGGCGACGCTTGTCAATAATTGCCAGATCGCAGTCGAGCTGCTTGGCCACGGCTCTAGCGCGCACAACACCACCAACATCTGGGGAGACAACCTGAAGATTTTTGTAATTCTGACGTTCGATATCACCAAGTAAAACCGGCGCACCGTAAACGTTATCAACTGTACAGTTGAAGAAGCCTTGAATCTGCTCTGCGTGAAGGTCAACAGTGAGAACGCGATCGACGCCGGCATTGGAGAGCATGTCGGCAACCACTTTTGCACTGATAGGCACACGCACTGAGCGGACACGACGATCTTGGCGGGCATAGCCAAAGTAGGGGACAACTGCGGTAATACGACCGGCAGATGCGCGACGCAGTGCGTCGATCATGAAGATCAGCTCCATGAGGTGGCGATTGGTCGGTGCACAGGTCGGCTGAACCACAAACACATCGTTTCCGCGGACGTTTTCACGAATCTCAATATTGATTTCGCCGTCGGAGAAGAGTGAGACACCTGCGTTACCAAGCGGGATTCCCAGTGTACGGGCGATTTCATTCGCCAGTGCCGGGTTTGCGTTCCCGGAGAAGACCATCAATCTTGACACGTCATTTTTCCTGGTATTCATAATAAGATATGGCTGGGGCGGGAGGATTCGAACCTCCGAATACCGGGATCAAAACCCGATGCCTTAACCACTTGGCGACGCCCCAGTAAAAAAATCTCTCAATTGCTGATGTACTTGCGAGTTATTAACGCCTCGCGCAACAAATGCATTCCAGTGCTGTGGAACTGCGGCTAAAACCCTGTTGGCCTCGGCCTGCGTTTCCCAGCGGCAAAAAACACTTGCTCCAGTTCCTGTCATCATTGGCTTTGCGAAGTTTTCAATCCACTCCACCACCTCTTTAACCTGAGGGTAGAGCTCTTCGACAATAGCTTGGCAGTCATTCCTGTACTGCTCCTCCGAGAGGGCGCGTATTTTGATCGGTAGGGAGTGCCTTGTCAATTGAGGATTTGAAAAAATTTCACCTGTTGACACCTTACAGGGCGGGGTAATGACCAAATACCAGCTATTGGCTATATCAACGGGGGTTAATTCGTCACCAATACCTTCGGCGAAGGCGCTGCGGCCCATCACAAAAACTGGTACATCGGCACCCAGGCCCGAGCCCAATGCAGCCAGCTCAACCAAGGATAAATCGCACTGCCAGAGTGAATTTAGGGCCAGTAAGGTGGTAGCGGCATTACTGCTGCCACCGCCGAGACCTGCGCCCATAGGCAATTTTTTATCCACAGCAATTGAACAACCTAATTTGCAGCCAGTCTTTTGTTGCAGTGCCTTGGCTGCGCGAACGATTAAATTATCTTCTTCAGCGACGCCATCAACTTGCGGTGTTAGGTGGACATCACTGTTTTCGGTCACCGCGAATGTCAGCTGGTCGCCGCCATCGAGCAATTGAAACAGGGTTTGCAGATTGTGATAGCCGTCGTCACGCTGTCCGGTGATATGCAAAAACAGGTTAATTTTCGGCGGTGCCGATAGAGTAATCGAAGGCATCATGGTGGAGCTGTTCTTATTTGGCGAATGACCAGTCGGATATTACCAGCTTAAAGGAGTAGCGCCTATTATCACTGGATTGGTGAGTGCCGATGATTTTGCTCGGCAAGCTGCCGGCATCTGTCTCGGAGTAGCGGCTAAAGCTCAATTGCCAGCCGGCCTGCTCGAAACTGCTGGCATAGCCCTCAGGACTGGTGGCAATACTGCTGGCTGTTTCTTGATCTGGCGAAGGCAGCCCCCGGGCCCACCAGCTCAGTGCGCCAACTGGCAGTGGCACTCCGGTCAGTTGGCTAGCCAGCTGCTGTGGCGTCTGGCGATAAAGCTTATCTTGATAGAGCATTTCAGCGATCTGCTGATTGCCGGACAGGGTTGCCCTGCCGGCGCCAAAGGGGCCAGAGAGCTGTAATTGAAAATTGTTTTGTTGCTGCTGCCAGTTGACTGATGCACTGCCGCCGCTGTCTGGTCCGCGAAAGCCGAGCTTGCCCGCAAGTCGCCAATCATTGAGCTGTGATACCCGCAATTGATGGGTTTGCCAATCACTCGGCGCTGCGGTTTGAGGCGGCTGTAGCGACTGCATAGCGCAGGCGCTGAGAGTAAAGACTGCTAAAAGCAAAAAGACTCTGTTCACTGATGCGGCCCTGGGTGGCTGGTGTCCATAAGAGTCACTGAGTCTACATTACTATCTTCTTTGTGCGTTTTTTTAATTCTGTCGAAATCAGCGGCATCGACGCCAAGACGCTGCATGGTGCTTGTAATCGCTGGGTGATTCGGCGACTGGGCAAGACCGCGCTGCCATGTTTGCAGAGCCGCCTGTCGGTTGCCGAGGAACCACTGAACTTCACCTAAGTGGGCGGCAATTTCTGGGTCAGGCAGAATCGCCATGGCTTTCTGCAGAAAGGGCAGCGCCTCTTCCGCCTTGCCCATCACAAATAAGACCCAGCCCATACTGTCGATAATCGCTGGATCTCCGGGGTTAAGCAGATAGGCGCGCTTGATTAATCTATAGGCCTCTTCACTGCGATCTGTGTGCACAATCATGGTGTAACCCAGAGCATTGAGTGCCGTGGGATTGTCTGCATCCTGGGCGAGTAGGGCGCGGAGATCCTGCTCAGCGAGGGCAAAGTTATTTTGTAGCTCGGCCACCATTGATCGCGCATAGAGCAGCTTGGCGTCAGTGGGGTTGGCCTGCAAGCCGCTGCTGAGAAGATTAATCGCCTGGTCGCTCTGGTTGTTGCTAACCAGTAGATTAGACTCCAGCTGAATCAGCTCTGAGGCCTGATTGGGTTGTTGCCGGCGTAGGCTCTGTAGATAGGCTCTGGCCTGATCTATGCCATGGCTCTGGGCCAGCAGTATGGTAGCTCTGGAGGCAGCGGCTAAATAGTTGCGGCCAAATGCAACCTGTTGATAGTGCTGCAGTGCAGCGTTCACATCGCCATTATGTTCGGCGATGGTTGCGAGATGATACTGGGCATCGGCCCTTATACTGGGATCCCGAGAGGCCTGCTGGAATAGCGTTGTGGCCAACTCTTGATCACCCTGATTGAGGTAGAGCAGGCCGAGTAAAAAGTTTATCTGCTGATCGTCGGCATTCTGTTCTCTCAATAGTTCGAACTGCAGGATCGCCTGGGGCCGGTCAAGCAGAGTGAGAAAGCGCGCGTACTGCAGACGTAGGTTGCGGTCCTCTGGTTGCCGTTGCAATGCATCTGCAAGCAGAGTGGACGCTTCAGTCACCTTATTTTGCTGATGCAGCAGCTGAGCTAGCAGTAATAGACCACGCTGGTTATCTGGAACCAGTGTTAAAAAATATTGACTGGTGGCTACGGCGCTATCTAAGTCCCCCAGTTCACGAAACAAAATCGCCACTGCCAATTCTGCTGCCGCCTGCTGATGTGGTTCTAGAGGCAGTGCTCTGTAGGCTTCCATCAAGCGGGGAATCAATGCCTGTTTGTTGCCTTCATCAATTGCCGTTACGGCGAGAAAGGCTTCGAGGTCATTGTTGTTGCGGTACAGCCAAGAGGCCTGCTCTAATGCTTCAAAGGGCCGCTTATATACAGCGTAGGCTTGCAGTGCTGCGCGGTGAGCATCGGTCTCATTGGGCTCTACTTCGACCCAGAGTTGCGCGCTCTCCAGCATGGCTCCGGCATCGCCCTGATGAGCGGCAATGCTGTTGGTCAGTCGGATAATGCCGGCATCACGGGTTTTGCGTGCCTGCACCAAGTAGTTCTCCAACGCGGTCTTGAACTGGCCGCGGGTCAGAGCCACATCGGCAACTAAAATTTGGTAAAGAGAGTCTTCGTCAAAGGGTTTGGTCGGCGCTAATACTTGTTTTGGTGATTCTGTTTTGTCAGTGAGGGCCGCAGCCGAAGATGGCTCACTATTTTCCGGCACAGAGGCGCAGGCTGTCAGCAGTATCAATAGACTGATGGCAAAGGGTGTTGAGCGAATAGGTTCGGGTAATTTCATCATCTTCTTTTTTCGGGGATCCGTTGGTTAAGACCTTTATTGCGGCAAAAGATTAGCGCGCTCTGCAACATTATCCTTTTTTTATGGTATTTCTGATTATGCTGGCCAGACTGGTGTAAAATCTCCCGCCTAAAGCAACGGTCATTATTTAACTCACTATCTAGCGAATAAACAAAACGCTTTGATTTTGAGTATAGACAGATAATTAAGCAAGTAGCAGAGAGACAAACAGCACAGTCATCATGGGTATTCTGGCATTTGGTATCAATCATACAACCGCTTCCGTGGATCTCCGCGGCCGCGTTGCCTTTGCCCCAGAAATGGTTATTGAGTCTCTGCAGCAAGCTCTAGATTATTTACCTGGTGGTGAAATCGCACTGCTATCCACCTGTAATCGCACTGAAATCTATTTTCACGGTGAGGCTAGCGACGAACAGTTGCTCAGCTGGCTGGCAAATTGCAAAGGAGTGGCGCTGGAACAGTTGCACGACTGTTATTACTGCTATCGTGATCAACAGGCAGTGAGACATATTATGTGTGTTGCCAGTGGGCTCGATTCGCTGGTGCTCGGCGAGCCGCAAATTTTTGGCCAGATCAAATCAGCCTATGCCGTGGGTCGCGAGGCGGGCACAGTCGCCACGCACCTCAATCAGGTTTTTCAAAGCGCCTTTGCCGCAGCCAAGCGAGTGCGCTCCGAAACGGCTATTGGTCAAAACCCGGTCTCTGTTGCCTACGCATCTGTAAGTCTTGCGGAGCAAATCTTTGCCGATCTAAAAGATGTTCATGCGCTGTTGATTGGCGCCGGCGAAACTATTGAGCTGGTCGCCCGTCATCTGCGGGATAAGCAAGTGGGCTCAATTACGGTTGCCAACCGAACTCTGAGTCGTGCTCAGGAGCTGGCCGCAGACTTTTCCGCCAATGCTATTTTACTATCGGATATTCACGATTATCTGCCTCAGGCGGATATAGTTATTTCGTCCACTGCCAGCCAACTCCCAGTACTGGGTAAAGGTGCTGTGGAATCGGCCCTGAAAAAGCGTCGTCACAAACCCATGTTTATGGTCGATATAGCCGTTCCTCGAGATATAGAACCCGAGGTGGAAACCCTCGAAGATGTCTACCTTTATACAGTGGACGATTTGCAGGAAGTGATTCAGGGCAATCTCCGCGCACGCCAGAGCGCTGCCGATGTGGCTCAGGTGATTATCGATCAGGAAGCTGACGGCTGGTCGCGGCAGCAGCGATCTCTGGCGGTGGTGGATACCATTCGCGCCTTTCGCGATAGTGTCGAGAAAATTCGAGTTGAAGAAGTTGGCAAGGCATTGCAGTCGCTGCAGCGTGGTCAGGAGGCAGAGTCAGTGATCGAGACCCTAACACGCAATCTGACCAACAAGTTGATGCACAAGCCCACTACTATCCTCAAGCAGGCCAGTGAAGAGGGGCGTGATGACACCATTAATGCCACTCAGGATCTTTTTGGTCTGGATAAAAAGCGTTAGCGTCGTTTAGCGCAACACCCCTCTGACTTTTTAATTTTAGAATCACCGAATTGCACCGCGCTTAAATCACGCAAAACCAGACATGGATATTCAATGAAAGCTTCAATTCTCTCCAAGTTAGATCACCTCTCTGAACGCTATGAAGAAGTGGGTGCGCTGCTCAGCGACGGCGATATTATCAGCGATCAAAATCGCTTTCGCACCCTGTCAAAAGAGTATGCGGAACTTGAGCCGCTGGTGAAAACCTACGCTACCTATAAAGATGTGCTGGAAAATATTGAAGAGGCCAAGCTGTTATTAAAGGACTCGGATACGGATATGCGGGATATGGCCCAAGAGGAGATGCGCAGTGGGGAAGCCCAGCGCCAAGTGCTTGAGTTGGAAATTCAAAAACTGCTGCTACCAAAAGATCCCAAGGATTCGAAAAACGTCTTTCTTGAAATTCGCGCCGGAACCGGTGGTGATGAAGCGGCAATTTTTTCGGGTGATCTTTTTCGCATGTACAGCAAGTACGCAGAAACCAAGCGCTGGAAAGTTGAAATAATCAGTGAGAACAGCGGCGACCACGGCGGCTACAAAGAAATTATCGCACGCATTGTTGGTCAGGGTGTTTACTCAAAACTCAAGTTTGAGTCCGGTGCTCACCGAGTGCAGCGGGTGCCAGATACAGAATCCCAGGGACGCGTGCACACCTCTGCCTGCACTGTTGCAGTAATGGCTGAAGCGGATGAGCAGGATGCTATTGAAATCAATAAGGGCGATCTGAGAGTCGATACATTTCGTGCCTCGGGTTCCGGTGGTCAGCATGTCAACAAAACCGATTCGGCGATTCGCCTCACACACCTGCCCAGTGGCCTGGTGGTTGAATGTCAGGACGAACGCTCGCAACATAAGAACCGCGCTAAGGCGATGTCGGTACTCCAAGCTAGATTAAACGCTCTGCAGGATGAAGCTGTGGCCAAAGAGCAGTCCGATCAGCGTAAAAGTTTGGTCGGCAGTGGCGATCGCTCGGAACGCATTCGCACCTATAACTTTCCCCAGGGACGTGTCACCGATCATCGCATTAATCTCACGCTCTATAAGTTGGGTGAAGTCATGGAAGGCTCTCTGGATGATGTGCTGGGTCCGCTGGTCAATGAGTTCCAAGCGGAGCAGTTGGCCAGTCTGTCTGAATAATGACCATTGCCGAACTTCTTCAATCCGCCACTGCGGCTAACCAGCTCAGCGACAGCCCGGGATTAGATTGTGAGCTCTTGCTCTGCTTTGTTCTGGGGGTGGATCCGAGCTATTTGAAAACCTGGCCTGAGCGTTCAGTCAGTGATGCTAAACAGTTAGAGTTCGAGGCACTATTGCAGCGCCGTGTGGTCGGCGAACCCATTGCTTATTTAATCGGTTCTCAGGGATTCTGGAGCCTCGACCTCGAGGTCTCTCCTGCGACACTGATCCCGCGTCCTGAAACTGAATTGCTGGTGGAGATTGCACTGGATTTAACGCTGCCCGAACAGCCAAAGATGCTGGATTTGGGCACAGGTACTGGCGCTATTGCTCTGGCTCTAGCGACTGAACGCAGCCACTGGGAGATCTTTGCCGTGGATCTGCAGCAGCAGGCGGTGGATCTGGCTGAGCGCAATCGCCAGCGCTATCAACTCGAGAATGTTAGTGTTTTCGCCAGTGACTGGTTTGCTGCTATTGCAGTCCAGCAGTTTGATTTAATCGTCAGCAACCCACCTTATATTGAAGCCAATGACCCACATCTCAGTCAGGGTGATGTGCGCTTTGAACCGGCTTCCGCTCTAGTCTCTGGTGATGATGGTTTGAATGATTTGCGTTTGGTTTGCAGTCAGAGTGTCGATTATCTTGCCGATGGTGGTTGGCTGTTGTTGGAGCATGGTTTTGATCAGGGCAAGGCGGTGCGTGAATTGCTAGAGCGAGCTGGCTTTGCATTGGTGGAAACCCGCGCCGATCTCAATGGTTGCGAGCGCATAACTTTTGGTTGTTACCATTTATAAGCGGCCAAAAATTACCCGCTATCGATTACCAGCTATAAATTACCCGCTATAAATTCCCCAGAGCCTGAATTCTGCGCCGCGAGACAATATTCCATCTCGTCATTAAGCCAATTCCGGCGCAGGATGCGCCAATAATCGTGCCCACCCAGAAACCATAGACACCCATCGGCTCGCCCCAGATATCGGTCAGCGCAAGGGAGTAGGCGATAGGAAAGGCAATACCCCAGAATGCCACTACCTGAATCAATAGCGGTATACGCACATCTTTATAGCCGCGCAGTGCGCCGCTAGCAGTCATCTGCAGAGAATCTACAGAGCCCAAGGCAGCGGCAAATAAGAACAGATTGGCAGCGATTAACTGGACATTGGGATCTGTACTAAACAGTACCGCCAGATCTTCCCTGAGGGTGATTTTCAATGCCGCGGTTGTCAGGCCGAGCATAAACACCATCTTATAGCCGACGATGCAGTAGCGCCGCGCCAAGGTTGGATCCCCTGCGCCTTCTGCCATAGCCACCTTAATCGTAAGTGCTGAGGCCACACCCAGGGGAACCATAAAGGCCAGCGAATCTATATTAATCGCGATAGCGTGGGCGCCCACTACATCTGAACCCAGGTGAGCGATCATCAGCGGGATAATGGCGAAAAACATAATTTCTGCGGCAATATTGAGGGCGATAGGAACCCCTAGGCGCAAAATATTCACAATCGCCGCGAGATTGACTCGGGCGAAATCACTGTAGAGCCTTAATGCGCGCATAGTGCTTGAACGTTGCGCGTAAACCGCCATGCAGATCAGCAGAAAAGTCATCACTATGGCCGTGGCCCAGCCGGCCCCAGCACCGCCCATTGCTGGGATCCCCAGCTTGCCGAACACCAGTACATAGTCGAGAACAATATTGAGCAGGAATGCGGCGCCGTTAAACACCATTACTGGCCGGATATCACCCATGCCTTCAAAGGTGGTGCGGAAGACAAAAAACGCCGGAAACATAAGCCCAGTAATCAGGAACGGCAGCATATAGCGGCGGCCTACGTCGTAGACTTCTGCGGGAATCTGCAGCTGACCCAGAATATAAATACCGAACAGGATGCCACAGTTCACTGCTAGCCCAACAGGTACTGCTAGCCACAGCGCCTGCTGAAACTGAAAGCGCACCAGATGCCGATTACCCGCCCCCCAATGGTTGCCAATAATCGGACTATTGCCGAGCATAATGCCAATCACAATAAGATTGATAACTGCCCAGATACTGCCGCCCAACTGCACCGCTGCAAGCTCGTCGGCGCTGATTTGGCCGGCCATATAAATATCGGTCACGGTCATGCCGACCACAGCCACCTGACCGAAAATCAGCGGTCCGGCGAGGGACCATAGCTGCTTCGCATGGCTGAGTTGAGTGGATCGATTAATTTTGTCGGCAGGCATGTTTGGCACAGAGTGAAGTAAGAGATCATTCTCGTTTAATGGTCGGCGCAAAGCGAGGGAAAACAGAGCGTATTGGCGGAATATATGCTAACTCATAGGAAGGTTGGAATTTTTTCCTCGAGGGGCAATCTAAATTGCCACTGATGTATTCTGTAACAATAAAATCAAGGAGCGATGAACATGCAACAACTGGTTATCTGGTACAACCTCTTCCTGTCAAAACTTAAATTTATTGATTGGCTCGGGCCGCTTGCTCTGCGGCTTTACCTGGCACCGGTTTTTATTGGTGTCGGCCTGCACAAGTTTGCTAACTGGGAGGATATGGTGGCTTGGTTTGGCAATCCCGACTGGGGTTTGGGTCTGCCAGCCCCAGCTCTAATGGTACTGCTCGCCGCTAGTGCGGAACTGATTGGTGGTCTCGCCCTCTTGGTGGGGCTCGCGACTCGATTGGTGGTAATACCATTGATGATTACCATGCTGGTCGCAGCGGGCAGCGCCCATTGGGACAATGGTTGGTTTGCCATTGCGCCTGGCGATCCCCATACCAGCACCGCCAAAGTATTCGCCATGGTTGGCGTGCCTGCAGCTGAACGAAGCCTTGAGAACAGTGTTGCTGTGGGCGAGCGACTAAGTGCCGCGAAGTCGCTGTTAAAGCGCCACGGCAACTACAGTTGGCTCACCGAGAAAGGTAGTTTGGTTATTCTCAACAATGGCATTGAGTTTGCCGCGACCTATTTTATTATGTTGCTGATGCTCCTTTTCACTGGTGGTGGACGCTGGTTTAGTCTCGACTATTGGATAGCCCGACGGGCAGGTCTAACCCGGTTGTAGCCGCCGCGGCAGACTGCCGGCGAGTCTCATCATTAAACTAAACGGCTCGCCGACAATTCTGCTACAATCGCGCCTCAAATATGTGCACACAGCGTTTCAAAGAGATAGCCTTAAACGAATAGCGTGCATTGAACCCGGTGTTTAATCACTGTCCAAATATGCGTGCCCAAACTTGACTGAAACTACAGCCCCAGAAAATTCTACTCCCAACAACGAAGCCAAAAAGTCATCTGTACGAGGTCCCCGACGTCGTGGTCGCGGCCGTGGCCGGTCCAGTAACAGCGCCGAAAAAGCCTGGAGTGTCGATCAGTTCGTTGTCGAAGTGCAAGAGGGCAAAGCCCGCTTTCACGACTTCGATCTGCCACTGCCTCTGCTGCGCGGCATTCAGACTGCCGGCTTTACCTACGCTACACCGATTCAAGGTGCTTCTCTGCCCCATACGTTGCGCGGCCATGACATGGTTGGCAAGGCACAGACAGGCACAGGTAAAACTGCGGCCTTTCTGATCAGTATTATCAGCGATCTACTCAAATACCCCGTCGAAGACGAGCGCTATATAGGCGAAGCTCGGGCACTGATTCTGGCGCCGACTCGCGAGTTGGCGATTCAGATTGGTGAAGATGCCGAACAGCTGGTTCAACACACCGACCTCAAGGTGCACACCTTGGTCGGTGGTATGGACTACGCCAAGCAGTTGCACAAAATTAAGCGCTCCCACTGCGATATCCTGGTGGGAACTCCGGGACGCCTATTGGATTTTGCCAGCAACAAAGATGTTCATCTGGATCAGGTGGAAGTGCTGGTTATCGATGAAGCCGACCGTATGTTGGATATGGGTTTTATTCCCCAGGTCCGTCGTCTGGTGCGTTCAACGCCACCGAAAGAAGATCGTCAGACACTGCTGTTTTCCGCCACCTTTACCGATGACATTATGCGTCTTTCGGAGCAGTGGACAGACAAGCCAGTAAAGCTTGAGATGGAGCCAGAGCGAGTCGCTACGGATACCGTCGAGCAAAAAATATTTATCACCACCGCCAGTGAAAAGTTTGCCCTGCTGCAAAATATCCTCAAAAGCGATGATGTGCAGAGCGTTATGGTGTTTGCCAACCGCCGCGATATTTGCCGGACTCTCTATGAGCGATTGAAGAAGCAGGGGTTCAAGGTGGGTTTGATTGCCGGTGATGTGCCTCAGGCGCGACGCATGAAAACACTGGAAGGTTTCAAGAGCGGTGCGATCAAAGTTATGGTCGCCACAGATGTCGCCGGTCGCGGTATTCACGTCAATGGCGTTAGCCACGTGATTAACTTTACCCTACCGGAAGAGCCCGAAGACTATGTGCACCGCATTGGGCGCACCGGTCGCGCTGGCGAGACAGGCATCTCCATAAGCTTTGCCTGTGAAGACGATGCATTCCTGCTCGAGCCCATCGAGAAGCTGCTGGATATGAAACTGTCTTGCACCATGCCGGATGAAGCCCTACTAACCGAATCACCTGCACCAGCTCGCAAAGCACCAGCGGCCAAAAAAGCGCCTGCGGCTAAACAAGCGCCAGAGGCCAAAAAAGCGCCTGCGGCTAAACAAGCGCCTGCGGCTAAAGAAACGCCCGAGGCTAAAGAAACACCTGTAGCAACAGCAGCATCTACAGCCGTTACACAAGAGCCAGCGCAAGCCGAGATCGCTCTCGAGGCGCCAGTAGAAGTTGAGCCGGTTGTTGTAGAGCCCTCAGCGGATAAGGAGCCCTCAGCGGATAAAGAGCCCTCAGTTCAAGAAGAGCCCTCAGCGGAACAAGAGCCCTCAGCGGAACAAGAGCCCTCAGCCAATAAAGAGCCCTCAGCGCCAGAACCACAGCAAGCAGGCGATATAGACGGCAATAAAGCTTAGCCAAATACCGCCAGCGAACTTAAGTGGCACAGCACCTTGCTGTGCCACTTCTTCTTTTACCCCTCAGTATATTCTCGGCACCACAGCAGGGTGCCGCCAATCACAGTGGCCGGTAGCAACAACAAGTTGACCAGCGGAATCGCCGCTGCCACCAATGCCGACAAGCCAAAACTCAGTGACAATAATCTCTGCCTCCCCGCTCGCTGTCGTACTTCAGCAAAGCTCAGCTTGTCACTATCACCGGGATAATCCATATATTGTAGCGCCAGAGACCAAGCCGCCCAGCTGCCAGCAATCAGTGGCGCCAAAATATTAATCACCGGTACAAAGCTAATCATCACCGTAAGCAGCGCTATGCCCAGAGTTCGGGGCAGCATATAGGCGATGATCTGTAGCTCGCGACAAAAACTGCCCCAGGCTGTGGCTAGTAGTGCCGAGGTCGATGTTGGTGTTTCATCTATAACGTCGCGTTCAAGAGCAATCACCCGCTCGGCGATAATGCCGTAAAACGGCGAGCCAATTAGATTGGCGAATAGGGTAAAGGTGAAGGAATAGACCACCAGCGCCAGCAACACAAACAATAACCAGATAATCCACACCAGCCACTCGAGCCATTCAGGTACCGAGGCAATCAAAAAATTGAGCCAGTCACTGACCCATGCCGCAGCAAGCCAGGTGGCGGCAGAGAAGAGTATGAGATTAAGTAGTGTTGGAATAATTACCAGCCAGCGAATATCTGCATGCCCGAGCAGTTTCAACCCTTCGAGGATAACTGCGGGACTTGCTATGGGAGTGTTAAGCATTGATGGCTTTGCTGTCATTATTGATCGGTTCCTTGGGCCGCAGTGTAAATCGCCAGCTCAGATGATATAGCGATTTTTACAGGTAGCAGAATAGCATCTATGCTTTACCTAATTGGAATGAAACAAACTCAAGGGAGAGCGAAGATGAATAAAATTGGCAAAATCGCCACGACAATTATTCTGTTGGTGGTTGCATTGATGATTGTCGTTCTGACTAACTTGGATCGTAGCATCAAGACAGCAGTGGAGACCATTGGCCCTGAGTTAACTGGATCTGAGGTAACCCTAAACTCGGTTGATCTGTCACTAACTGACGCCAAGGGCAGTTTTTCAGGGCTGCGAGTCGGTAATCCTAAGGGTTTTGCAGCGGCGGATGCATTTAAATTGGAGCTAATAAGCTTCGCTATGGATGCAGAGCACTTGGCCGGTAACAGCATAGTGATCGACTCTCTCCGAATTGTGGCACCAGAAATCACTATGGAGCGGGTTGGCGGCCGCAGTAACTTGGATCAGGTTCAGGCTAATATCGCGAATTATTTGGGTGCCGATAACGGTCAAGAGAGTACTGACGCAGAGGGCAAAAAGTTTATTATTCGCGACCTGAGAATTACCGATGCCGTGGTCCACTATGCGATTCTCGGTGACAAAGGTCTCGACCTAGAACTGCCCGATTTGCATCTGACTGACATAGGTGGATCTGCTGAAGGTGGCAACGGAGTCTCCGGTGCTGAGGCTGCAGCAGAAATTATTAGCGCTATTACCCGTGCGGCAGGCAAGGCAGTAAGCCAATCAGGGGCAGTTAAAGAAATGGGTAAATCACTGGAAGATCAGATCAAGGAAAAGGCCAGCGGTTTAAAAGGGCTGTTTGGCAACAAAAACTAAAGTCATAACCCTTAACGTTAAGGGCTATGCAGAGTGCCGCATAATCCGCTGCTTCTGACGATCCCAGTCACGCTCTTTGTCGTCATTGCGCTTATCAAAATCCGCCTTACCTTTGGCCAGGGCGATCTCAACTTTAATCAGATGGGTTTTCCAATACATCGCGGTGCAGACGCAGGTGTGTCCCTTTTGGTTGACTCCAGCTTCCAGCTTGTCCAGTTCACGACGGTTGAGCAGCAACTTGCGCGAGCGAATAGGTTCGGTGACATAGTGGGTCGAGGCGGTTGCTAGGGGCGTGATATTGGTGCCGATCAGCCAGGCTTCGCCATTCTGCAGCAACACATAGGTGTCCGTCAGATTGACCTTGCCCTCGCGCAAGCTTTTTACTTCCCATCCCATCAGCGAAATTCCCGCCTCAAACTTTTGCTCGAGAAAATAGTTATGCTTCGCCTTCTTGTTGAGAGCGATGGTGCTGGATTGAGCTTTAGGTTTCTTTTTTGTCATAACTCGCGATTATACGTCTGCTGGTCAATTTATCATAACCAAATGCGCACTCAATGGTGGCTATTTAATTAGGATCACCTTGGCGATAGCGTTACAATTCATCATCATTTTTTGGGGTAGTTTATGGGCTTACAGCAAAAAGGCATGCACGGAACTTGGGCTAGTCGCTGGACCTTTATTATGGCGGCCACCGGTTCTGCGGTGGGCCTGGGCAAT
>Ga0115550_1001315_pt1 | contig 18755 bp, 17 predicted proteins | sample COGITO_mtgs_1005_FD_87177 | JGI IMG/M metagenome (GOLD analysis project Ga0115550, IMG submission 87177) | Pelagic marine microbial communities from North Sea - COGITO_mtgs_100511 | ecosystem: Environmental > Aquatic > Marine > Epipelagic | place: Germany:Helgoland, sampling site Kabeltonne... | reverse complement strand
GGAGAAGACGGTCTCTTGGTGTTAGTATCTGTAATTATTATTCTAAGCTATCTCAAGAAAGACTAAGCATACAGCTTAGCACACTAAGAAAGATACCTTTCTTACCTTAAACTTGATGAATTAAATTTTCTTATAGTGGTGGCTATGGGTGGAATTGAACCACCGACCCCAGCGTTATGAGTGCTGTGCTCTAACCATCTGAGCTACATAGCCAAGTGGTGAAATGATAAAGAACTTGATTTAGAAGTCAAACATTAAATTTGAAGTGAATGACGTCGCCATCCATTACCATATAATCCTTTCCTTCAAGCCTTAATTTCCCATCTCTCTTAGCTCCAGATTCTCCTCCACATCTAATAAAGTCCTCATATGAAATAACCTCAGCTTTAATAAAACCTCTTTCAAAATCTGTGTGAATAACGCCAGCGGCTTGAGGTGCCAAAGAGTTTTGACGCATTGTCCAAGCTCTAGATTCCTTTGGCCCAGAGGTAAAAAATGTTTCTAGATTCAGGAGCTTGTATCCCGCAAGAATAATTTTGTTTAATACAGGCTCATCCATTCCCAGCAATTCCAGGTATTCTGCTTGTTCATCTTCCTCCAAAGTAGCTAGCTCATACTCGACTTTAATCACAGCAGGAATAATATTGATGTGATTGATATTTGCATAACTTTCTATATCATCAAGATGATTCTTTGAAGCATCATCAGATAAGTTTGCGACCAATACCATTGGTTTTGTTGAAAGCAAATTCATGCTTTCAATAAATTTTATCTCTTCAGCTTCAAACCTATCCAGCCTCGGCAAATTCCCATTTTCCATAAGCTCTTTGAGAGATTCAATTATTTCTTTATGTTTCTTTGCATCCCCATCTCCGGATCTGATTAGCTTTTCTAACTTTTGCTCTCTTTTTTCAAGAATTTCAAGGTCTGCAAAAATTAACTCAAGATTAATAGTTTCGACATCTTTTAGTGGATTGATTGAGCCGTCAACATGCACAACATTCTCATCATCAAAACACCTAACTACGTGGAGGAGGGCATTCATTTCTCTAATATTAGATAGGAATGCATTTCCTAAACCTTCGCCCTTCGAAGCGCCTTTTACAAGCCCAGCAATATCCACAAAGCTCATGGTGGTTGGTATTACTTTTGCTGAATTTACAATATTATTGATGCTATCAAGCCTCTTATCTGGAACATTAACTATTCCAAGATTAGGCTCAATTGTGCAAAACGGAAAGTTCTCTGCTGGAATAGAGGATTTTGTTATTGCATTAAACAAAGTTGACTTACCCACGTTAGGCAAGCCTAAAATCCCACATTTAAAACCCATTTTATTCAGTATGAAGTTTTAATTGAGCACTCTGAATATCATTGTTGCTCAAAAGCTCAATAATATTATTGAACCTATAAAAGCTATCTAGAATTGGATCTTTTTCAGCCGGTTTGAATTTACCTAGAACCCAGTTTGTTACATCCACTTTATTGCCTGGGTGTCCAATTCCTACCCTTAGTCTGATAAATGATTTTCCTGAATGGGATATGATGCTTCTCAACCCATTATGGCCGCCGTGACCTCCGCCTATTTTTAATTTTAGGCTTCCAATTGGTAGGTCTAAATCATCATGAATAATTATTATTCTATCGAGGCCAAAACTGGTTGTTTTTACAATTTTATTAATCGAATGACCGGATTCATTCACATATTGATCAGGATAACCCCACAGAATTTTTTCATCAGAAGACATGGCAACAGTAGCTTGAATTTTTTTCTTTGACTGAAGTTCTAGATTGCAATCAGCTGCTATAGTTTTTATCCAGTCTTTTCCAATATTATGTCGTGTTCCATTGTATTGATCGCCAGGATTACCTAAGCCAATGATGCAGATATTAGGCACAGAAAATACGAACTTTAATCACTTGATTCTTCTTCGGGAGTCTCTTCATTAGAATCATCCTGTTCTACAGACTCCTCTTCTCCCTCAGCTACTTCACCTTCCTCACCATCTGATAAAATCTCAGGCTCTTCTTCTGCTCTTGGAGGGTTGACTGAAACAATCATTTGGTCATTTTCTTCATCAAAGCCAGGAATTTCAGCACCTTCTGGTAGATTGATATCAGATAAACGGATTGCTTCATTTAGCATTAAGTTTGTAATATCAATTTCAATTGCTTCTGGGATATTTCCTGCCAAGCAGGCGATTTCTATTTCTGAAATTGCTTTAGCAAGCACGCCACCATCTGTTTTAACTCCCTCACAGTCCTCTTCGCCATTAAATCTGAATGGAACAACAACTTTGAGTTTAGTTTTACTGGAAACTCTTTGAAAGTCTGCGTGAAGAAATTTACCTTTTACAGGTTCTCTTTGAAGCTCCTTGAGAACAACTTTTTCTTCATTTCCCTCAAGTAAAATTTTAAGAACTTGGGTATAAAAGAGTTCATTTTCTGAAGCTTTTGTAAGCTCATTCAACTTCAGCTTAATATTCTTTGATTCCTCTTCATTACCGTAGATAATAGCAGGAACCATTGAATCTTCTCGTCTAATTTCTCGAGTTTTGTTTGTTCCAGTTCTAACTCTTAGATCTGCATTTAATATAATTTCATTTGACATAGGTCTTACCTTATAACTTATCTTTCTACAAAAATAGAGCGCTTAGCGACTCTTCATTGTTTAATCTTCTGATGCACTCTGCAATAGTAGGGGCAAGAGAAATGACGCGTATTTTACTGCATTTTTCTGCTTCTGGGGACAAAGAAATTGAATTGGTTACAACTAATTCATCTATTGAAGAATTAGAGATTCTCTCAATCGCAGGGCCAGATAAAACTGGATGGGTGATATAAGCCTTCACCTTGGCCGCGCCTGCATCTTTAAGAGCCTGAGCCGCATTACATAATGTTCCGGCTGTATCAATAATATCATCAGGGACAATACAACTTTTTCCTTCAACATCTCCAATAATATTCATTACCTCAGATTCATTCGCAGTTGCCCGTCTTTTATCGATAATAGCAAGATCAGACTCATCTAAGAATTTTGCTAATGCCCTTGCTCTAACGACTCCACCAACATCAGGGGAAACAACTAATATTTTTTCATCTTTTGTAGACCTTGATTTAATATCATCGTGCATGATCTTAGTTGCATAAACATTATCGGCCGGCATATCAAAAAAACCTTGAATAGATTCTGAGTGAAGATCGACAGTTAGCACTCTATCGACACCAACTGAGTTCATCATGTCTGCTATAACTTTTGCACTAATTGGAACTCTGGCAGACCTTACCCTTCTGTCTTGACGAGCATAACCATAATAGGGAAGGATAGCTGTTATTCTAGAGGCTGATGATCGCTTTAGAGCATCAGTAATTAACATTAACTCCATTAAATTAGAATTTGTTGGAGCGCATGTAGATTGAATAATATATGCCTCATGACCTCTTACATTCTCAAGAATTTCTACTTTTATTTCACCATCAGAAAATTTTCCAAGATCAATATTACCCAGCTTTAGTCCAAGTATCTTTGCAACTTCCTCTGAAAGAGGTATTGATGCGGAGCCGGAAAAAATTCCTACAGTGGGTTTGTTAATCATTTTCTTCAGTGCTGGCTGGGGTGGCTGGATTCGAACCAGCGCATGACGGGATCAAAACCCGTTGCCTTACCGCTTGGCTACACCCCATTATTTTAAGTAAGTTAATAATGGTGAACATTGTAAAGGTTCACAAAAAGAGTGTCTCCATTTAGTTGGAATTTTTTTCAAAGTTTTTTCAATTTTGTTTTTATCATTATAAGTACAAAATATTGTTGATCCTGTTCCGGATAGCTTAAAGGAGTTATTTTTATTCAGTTCATTAAAAATTCTTTTTATATCTTGATGTTTTTCAAGAAAAATAGGCAAAAACGAGTTCTCTTCCTTCGCTAGAATTGATTCTTGAGAACCCTTGCTTAAATTATCCCATTCAGAGAAAAATTCTTTGGTTGAGGAGTGAACTTGTGGAAATAGTAATAAATATTTTTTATTAGAATGTTTTATTTCCTCAAATAGTTTTTCACCAATACCAGATGCATGAGCATTCTTTCCAAAAATAAAAAAAGGCACATCGGCTCCTAGTTTTTTGCCTAATTTCATTAATTCCGCACAAGAAAGCCCTAGTTTAAATAAAAAATTTGTTCCTATGAGCGCTGCAGCTGCATTTGAGCTACCGCCACCCAGGCCTCCTCCTAACGGGATATTCTTTACAATCTCCACATCACAATATATTTCTTTTTCAATGTAATTTGATAATGATCTGATTGCATCAAAAACTATATTTTTCCTCCCATCAATTGAGGCTCCGAGATTAGTTTTTACAGATATGGACTTACTAGATGTTTTTTTGATTAACATCTCATCAAACAAATTGATTAGTTGAAAATGTGTTTTAATTTCATGCATCCCATCAGTTCTTTTGCTCAATACAGAGAGATTTAAGTTCAGTTTTGCAGGACAATTTACTTTTAAGCTATCCACTCTTTAAAAGCCCAATAATTTTTAGCTCAGTTTTGTATGTCATATAGATTGATACAGTACCATTATTTTGATGATTGCATTTTAATTCAAAATCATATTTTTTTAAGATAAAAATATTTTTATCAATATTTAGCTCGCTAAAGCAAGAATTAAAAAAATTGACATAGTCTTTTTTTTCAAAACTCTGAAATAAATAGAGATACTCATTATCAATTTTCGGATCAAACGACAGGCCTGCGGAATGATCAAATTCAATCTTTAATAGATTTCCAAATAAAGGTTTGCCAATCTGTATAATAACTTTTTCAGGCAATGCATTAACTCTTACATTATAGTTAGAGCGGCTTTGAGTGTTGGTAAAAGATAACTTGCCTACAAATACACTTTCTGAAAATGTTGAGTGAGATATTGACGTACATGAACCTAAGAAAATTAAAAGAAATATTGAGATAATTTTTGTTATGGAATTACAGCTATTTGGCATAAATCATAAAACTACAAAGTTATCAGAGAGAGAGCTTTTTATTATAAATGACTCTAATCAAGAAGACTTTAAAAACTTCTTTGACAGTAGTTTTAATGATTCTATAGAATCATTTTTTGCTCTCTCTACTTGTAATAGAACCGAGGTTTATGTTTATGGCGCCTCATTAAATATAACGCAAATTGCCAAAAAAACCCTTGAATTCTTTGGTTCAAGCGATTATCTGAATGATGATTTGTATTTTTTTAAGGGCAATGAGGCTATCGAACATATGTGCTATGTTGCAAGCGGCCTTGATTCACAGGTGTTGGGCGAGCAGGAAATACTGGGTCAATTCAAGCAATCAATTCAGACATATATTGGACTCGGTTCATTGAATGGCCCATTTCAAAAACTAACTGAGGATATTACATCAATTGCAAAAGCAGCAAGAACAGAAACACAGATTGGTTTTAATCCATTATCCGTTTCAGGCCTGTCATTAAAAATTGTTCAAGAGATTTTTGAGGATCCAACTCAACAAAAACTTACAATTGTAGGGGCTGGTCAGATGGCAATAAGCGTTATTGAAAATTTTTATACAAATGGCATCACTAACATCAATGCGGTTAATCGATCAAAGAAAACATTAAAAGTTAATAACTCTCTTTCTATTGAAACAACTCAGCTATCTCAGCTTGGAGCTCTGATTCAAAATACAGATATTTTAGTCACCTCTATTAATTCACCTCTACCTATCATTGGAAAGGGGTTAATCGAGCAAGTGATGAGAGAAAGAAAGAAGAAACCCATGCTATTAATTGATTTGGGAGTTCCTAGAAACATAGAGAATCAAGTTAGAGATCTGGAGTATGCTTATTTGTTCACAATTGAGGATATTGAGCTTGTTACCCAAGAGAATTTAGAAGAACGCTCCTCTGAGGCATTGAAAGCAAGAGATCTTATTCAGAAAAGAATTGAATCTTTGAATCAAGAACAAGCTAATCAAAATAATCGCAAAGAAGCCTATATTGCTCTTAAGGATGTCTCTAATAATCTTAATGAACAAGATTTCTTAGAGTTACTAAATTCAGATGATCCATATACATCGCTTAAACAAATACATCTTGTCTCAGAGGATCAGCTACAATATATTTCAACATTAACCCCTCATGCTATTTTGTCTATGATTAAGGAAATTAGAAGTGCTTGAAGATTCTATTATTGCAAAATTAGAGAGCGTAAAATTACGATCCACTGAGATTCATGAAGCTCTTGCAAGAGAGGGTGCGACAGATGATATGGCGCAATTCACTCAATTAAATAAGGAATATTCTGAAATTACACCTATCGTTGATTTATTTCAATCACTTCAAGATGTCCAGAAAGAATTAAATGGCGCAAAGGAACTTTTAGATTCAGGAGATTCAGAGCTAATAGAGCTTGCAAAAATAGAAATCTCAGCTAATCAAGATAAGATTAAAGAGCTTGAGCAAAACCTTAAATTCATGCTTTTGCCTAAAGATGAGGCAGATGACGGGGCTGCTTATCTTGAGATTAGAGCGGGAGCCGGCGGTGATGAGGCAGCAATATTTGCAGCAGATTTATTTAGAATGTATTCAAGGTTATCTGAGCGTCAAGGCTGGAAGGTTGAAATTGTAAATACAAAGCTATCAGAGCCCAGTGGTTTAAAAGAGGCTGTGGTTAAAATTAATGGTCAAGGGGTTTTTAAGTTTCTCAAATTTGAATCAGGCGTTCATCGTGTTCAAAGAGTGCCTGAAACTGAGTCACAAGGAAGAATTCATACCTCAACAGTTACCGTTGCAATTTTACCTGAAGTTGATGAGGTGCAAGACATAGAGATAGATAAAAGCGAACTAAGAGTCGATACTTACAGAGCATCCGGTGCAGGGGGGCAGCATGTTAATAAAACTGACTCTGCCGTCAGACTAACTCATATACCAACCGGAGTTGTTGTTGAATGTCAGGATGATAGATCACAACATAAAAACAAGGCTAAGGCCATGGCTCTGTTGGCCGCGAAATTAAAACAAAATGAGATTGATGAGCAGCAAAATACAATTGCCAGTGAAAGAAAAATTCTCGTGGGAACTGGTGATAGAAGTGAGAAGATTAGGACTTACAATTTCCCTCAGGGAAGAATCACTGATCACAGAATCAAGCTAACTCAACATAATTTAGACCAAGTGATGGATGGCGATATGATTTCTATTTGCCAAGCCCTAATTACTGAAAATCAATTAGCCCAGCTTTCTAACCTTGAAGAAACCTCATAATTGAATCAAAGCGTTAAATATTATTTTGCTCTTGCTAGATCAAAAGAGTCTCAGTATCAAAATATTTTACGGGACCTAAAATACTTCTTAAAGTCTCTTGGGGTAAACGATACAATTATTACCCTTGAAGATGAATATGATTTATCAGCTGAAGAAACCTTAAAACTCGATACTTTTTTTTCATCATACTTAGCTGGCATTCCCCTTGATTATATTTTAAATAAATCAGAATTCATGGGGTATAAATTTTATGTTGACTCAAGAGCATTAATTCCTAGACCAGAAACAGAATTAATTGTTGAGTGGGTATTAGATTTATCGTTAAACAAAAACGCAACAATTTTTGAGGCTGGAACAGGCTCAGGTTGCATAGCCATATCAATTTGTTTAAAAAACAAAGATCTAAAAATTCTTGCCTCAGATCTTTCAGGTCAAGCATTGGAAGTTGCTCAAATCAATAGAGAGCTACACAATGCTTTCAATGTAACCTTTATACAGTCTAATTGGTTGGCTTGCTCGATAGAGAATTCTCTTGATTTGGTTATTTCCAATCCACCATACATAAAACCAAATGATCCCCATCTTAAAGATCTTAATCATGAGCCTTTCATTGCATTGATCACTGAAAATGGCTCACAAAGTTTTTTTCAAATTGCTTCACAAGCAATATATTCTCTAAAGTTTGGAGGGAAAATTATATTTGAACATGGTCATTCTCAAGCAGCAGAGGTTTCAAATATTTTAAAAGACTGTGGCTTTAAAAATATTGTGACTTGTAAAGATTTTCAAGGTTTAGATAGATATACCCATGCAAATAAATAATATTATTTTCATATGATAAGATTTATTCTTAAGAGTTAATGCAGAATATAATTTTGTAAAAAACCAACTAGATTACTTATAAATAAAGGGGTTATTTCAATGAAGGGTAATATGATGAATTGGGATTTAACTATCCCGCAGGCAATTTTACATGCCGAAAAATATAATTTTGATGGCAAGTTAGTTTCACGAGAATTAGATGGCTCAATAAATTCAACTACATATGGAAAGTCAATTAAGCGATCTAAAAAGCTTGCTAATGCCCTGGCAAAACTTGGCGTAAATGCACACGATCGAGTAGCAACTATTGCCTGGAATAATAGTAGGCACTTTGAAACCTATTTTGCTGTATCTGGCATGGGAGCTATCCTTCATACCTTGAATCCAAGATATTCCCCTGACCAGTTAATATACATACTCAATCACGCAGAGGACGAAGTTTTAATTGTTGATCCTACATTTATTCCGCTTGTGGAGAGTGTTCAAGATAAATTAAATACAGTTAAAACTATAATTATTGCCTCATCAAAAGATTCTATCCCAGATAATAATTTAAAAAATGCATTAAGTTATGATGAGTTAATTATTGACGAGTCAGATGAATATGATTGGCCTGAATTAAATGAAGATGATGCAGTCGCTTTGTGTTACACCTCTGGCACTACTGGTAACCCCAAGGGAGTTTTATATTCTCATAGGTCAACTATTTTGCATGCAATTTCAGTATCTGGAGCTATGGGTTTCGACTCTTCTAGCTCAGTCTTACCGGTTGTACCTATGTTTCATGTTAATGCTTGGGGAGTACCTTATTGCGCATTAATTACAGGAATAACTTTAGTTTTGCCTTGTCATGCTCTGGATGGAGAGTCTTTGTATGAGCTGGTGAAGCAAGAATCAGTTGATTCAATGTTGGGTGTTCCAACTGTTTGGCTTGGACTATTACAGTATCTTGAAGGAAAGGATCTTAAGCTTGATACAGTTGATCAAGTTTTAGTTGGAGGTTCTGCAGCACCTTATGCAATGATCAAGGCATTTGATGAGCAGCATGATGCATTTTTAACTCATGGATGGGGAATGACAGAAATGAGTCCTCTTGGAACCCTAAATGCACCAACCAAGAAAACCATGAGCCTACCTAAAGAAGAAAGATATCAGCTTCAAACAAAACAGGGTTATCCGATGTTTGGCGTGGAGATTAAGACTGTTGATGATGAAAATAATGAACTTCCTAGAGATGGAGAGGCCAGCGGCGCCCTAAAGGTTAAAGGGCCATGGATCATGCATAAATATTACAAAGCAGATGGTCCTGCAGTAGATGAAGAGGGTTGGTTTGATACAGGAGATGTTGCAACTATCCATCCAGACGGATGCATGCAGATTGTTGATAGAGCAAAAGATGTCATAAAGACTGGTGGAGAATGGATCAGCTCAATCGATTTAGAAAATGCTGTACTAACTCATGAAAATGTACTTGAAGCATGCGTCGTTGGAGTTCCCCATCCTAAGTGGGATGAGAGGCCTTTGCTTTTCTTGATCACAAAAGATGGAAATGAAATTGATAAGCAGGAAATCAATGATTTCTTACTAGAAAAAGTTGTTAAGTGGTGGCTGCCCGACGATATTATTTTTGTCAAAGAGCTTCCGCATGGCGCAACAGGAAAGTTGTTGAAGGTTGAGTTACGAGAAAAATACAAAGAACATTTAATGGGAGAATAATATGTTACACATTGTAAAACCTAATGAAATTGATTCGGTAATTGGTAAGGATCTTGGCGCTTCTGAATGGATGGTGATTGATCAAGAAAGAATTGATAAATTTGCTGATGCAACTATGGATCATCAATTTATACATGTTGATCCAAAACAAGCAGAACCTATTTTTGGCTCAACAATTGCCCATGGCTTTCTTTCATTATCCTTAGTTGCTGGTATTTCATTCGCACAAGAAATTGGTATGGTGCTTGAGGGAACAAAAATGGGTTTGAATTATGGTTTGGATAAAGTGCGTTTCTTAAGTCCAGTTCCAGTTAATTCAGAAGTTCGTATTCATACTAAATGTATTGATGTGACGGAAAAAAATCCAGGACAGTTTTTAGTTAAAAATGAGGTATCAATGGAAATCAAGGGAGTAGATAAGCCGGCATATATTGCCGAGACTCTAAGCTTATTTATTACTTAAGTTTATCTTTTAAGATGCTATTAACAGCTTTGGGATTTGCCTTGCCTTCAGTTAATTTCATTACTTGCCCAACAAAGAAACCAAATAGTTTATCTTTACCCGCAAGATATGCTTCTACTTGAGTTGGATTTTCATTAATCACTGTCAGAATAATCTCTTCAATTGCTCCATCATCAGATATTTGTTCTAAGCCTTGAGATTTAATAATTTCGTCTGGAGAAGATCCATTTGTGCACATTTCTTCAAATATAGATTTTCCAATTTTACCAGAAATAGTTTGGTCATCAATTCGATTAATTAGCATGGCCACCTTATCCGCGCTTAATTTTGATTCATGAACCTCTATTTGCTGTTTATTTAAGTACGCACTAATTTCACCTATCAACCAATTTGATAGAAGGGTGTAATTTTTCGTTTTTTGTAAAGCAGTTTCAAAGAAATCAGCCATGGACTTAGACGATGCAATGATTTGCGCATCATAAGCTGTTAACCCATATTCTTGTTGATAACGAATTTCTTTTTCTTTTGGAAGCTCTGGGAATTCATCTCTAATTTTTTGTATTTCCTCATCAGAAATAATAACTGGAAGCAGATCTGGTTCTGGAAAATATCTATAATCATTTGCAAATTCTTTCGATCTCATTGGGCGAGTCTCATCTTTGGAGCTATCATAAAGTCTTGTTTCTTGAACAACTTTTTCTCCATTTTCGAGTATTTTAATTTGTCTTTTAATCTCAAAATTAATCGCTTTCTCAATAAATTTAAAAGAATTAATGTTTTTTATTTCTGTTCTAGTGCCCAGTTCTTTATCACCTTTTTTTCTTATTGATACATTTGCATCACACCTTAGGGAGCCTTGTGCCATATTCCCATCAGACACATCTAGGAAGGTAACAAGCTGATGCATTGCCTTCATGTATGCAACTGCCTCTTTTGCATTAGAAATCTCTGGCTCTGAGACTATTTCTAACAGCGGGGTTCCTGCTCTATTTAAGTCTATCGCTGAAAAGCCCTCAAATTCATCATGGATTGATTTACCAGCGTCTTCCTCTAAATGGGCTCTAGTAATATTAATGGTTTTAGTTAATTCATCTATGATAATTTCTATAGACCCGCCTATAACAATTGGTAAATCCATTTGAGTAATTTGATAACCCTTTGGGAGATCAGCGTAAAAGTAATTTTTTCTGTCAAATATTGAAGTTTGATTAATCTTTGCACCAACAGCCATTCCAAATCTGATGGCTTTGTAAAAAGCTTCTTTGTTTACAGATGGCAGAACTCCTGGAAGACCACAATCAATTAAATTTACATTTGTATTCGGACTTGCTCCAAAAGCAGTTGAGGCTCTTGAAAATAACTTTGTTTTTGTTGATAGCTGAACATGTGTTTCAAGCCCAATAACGGTTTCCCAACTCATTAAAAATCTCCTAAATTAGGCTTAGCTAGATGATAATCTGAATTTTTTTGAAAAATATGTGCTGCATTAAGTAGCTGATCTTCTCTCAGAAAATTTCCAATTAATTGAAGTCCAACTGGAAGGGAATTAACTTGTCCATGCGGAATTGAAATAGCAGGCAGACCCGCCAAGTTGGATGAAATTGTAAAGAGATCTTCTAGGTAAAGCTCAACGGGATTTTGAGTACCCTTGCTACCAAATTTAAATGCAGTATTCGGTGAGGTCGGTGTCATTAAAGCATCGACTGATTGAAAAGCATTATCAAAATCATTCTTGATTAATCTTCTAACCTGTTGTGCCTTCTTGTAGTAGGCGTCATAGTATCCAGCAGATAGCGCATATGTTCCTATGAGTATCCTTCGTTTGACTTCATCTCCAAAACCTTCACTTCTTGATTTAATGTATAGATCATTTAAATCATCTGTACTTTCAGCTCTATGTCCAAAGCGAACACCGTCAAATCTTGATAAATTTGATGAACATTCAGCTGGGGCGATGGAGTAATAGGTCGGAACAGATGCTGATATATTCGGCAGTGAGACTTCAATAAATTGAGCGCCTAATTTCTCATAGGCTTTTTTTGACTCCTCAAAACGTGCTTGAACTTGGGAGTCTAAGTCGCTGAGATTAAATTCTTTAATAAGGCCTATTTTTAACCCATCAATAGGTTGATTAATATTTTCTAAGAAATCAGGAACATTAGAGTTTAAGGATGTCGTATCTTTTGCGTCATGCCCTGACATTGTATTCAACAATATTGCGCAATCTTCAGCTGTTCTTGCCAGAGGTCCTGCCTGATCTAGACTTGAGGCGAAAGCAATCATTCCCCATCTCGAAATTCTGCCATAAGTTGGCTTTAATCCAGTTATTCCACAATGTGCAGCAGGTTGGCGGATTGATCCCCCTGTATCAGTGCCAGTTGCAGCTGGGACAATTCCGGCTGCTACAGCTGCAGCAGATCCTCCAGAGCTCCCCCCTGGTACATATCCTTTTTTCCAAGGGTTATGAACATTACCAAAAAAACTAGTTTCATTAGAAGATCCCATCGCAAATTCATCCATATTTGTTTTGCCAATAGTGATTGAGCCAGCATCTTCAAGTTTCTTAACTGCTGTTGCAGTATATGGAGGGATAAAATTACTAAGTATTTTTGAAGAGCATGTTGTCCTTAAGCCTTCTGTGCAAAATAAATCTTTTTGCGCCAAAGGAATCCCAGAAAGCCGTGAAGAAGTTTTTTTATTTACATCTATAGCGTTAGCTTTCTTAACACTAAATTCCTCATTCATTGTTACAAAACAATTTAATTCTTTATATTTTTTAGCCAATTCAAGAGATTCTTGAATTAGCTCCGAAGCAGATATTGATTTGTCATCAAGCATTTCTCTAAGGTCAGCAATTGATTTAAATTGAATGCTCATTCAACCACTCTCGGTACTAGAAAGTAGTCCTCATTTGAAGCAGCTGCATTTTCAAGGAATTTCTCTTTTTTATTGTCTGACTTTTCAATGTCTTCATGCATCAAAGCTGTCATTTCAAGTGGGCTGTAAAGAGGCTCAACATCTGAAGTATCTATTGTTTGTAAGCTACCTATGAGATCAATAATTGTCTCGAGATCTTTTTGTATTTTCTCAGACTTATTTTCATCTATTTCCAGTCTGGCTAGATAGCAAATAGTTCTGACGGTTTCTTGATCCATATGATATTATTTTAATTCCGATGCGCAATATTAAACTAAAAGCATCCTAAAATGAATTTACAGGGAATATCATAGTGGATTTCAATCTATTTAAAACTGTTCGAGGCCTATTTTCTAATGATTTATCAATAGATCTAGGCACAGCCAATACATTAATTTATACAAAAGATATTGGAATAGTCCTTAATGAACCCTCTGTTGTGGCTATTCGTGAAAGTCGAGGCCAAAAGACTGTTGTAGCGGTAGGGCATGAAGCCAAAAAAATGCTTGGAAGAACTCCAGGTAATATTAAAGCTATTAGACCTTTGTCAGAAGGGGTAATTGCTGACTTTCAAGTTACAGAAAAAATGCTTCAGCATTTTATAGCAAAGGTTCATGAGCAAAGGTTTATTAAACCCAGCCCAAGAGTTCTCGTGTGTGTACCTTGTAGATCAACTCAAGTTGAAAGAAGGGCTATTAGAGAATCAGTTTTAGGTGCTGGAGCTAGAGACGTAAAATTAATCGAAGAGCCAATGGCTGCTGCTATTGGAGCTGGTCTTCCCGTTGAGGAAGCTAATGGGAATATGGTTGTGGATATCGGAGGGGGGACTTCAGAAATTGCCATCCTTTCTCTGAATGGAGTGGTCTATGCTGAGTCAGTAAAAATTGGTGGCGATCTTATGGATAGCTCAATTACTTCATGGGTTAGAAGGAACTACGGCTGCGTTATTGGAGAATCCACAGCTGAAAAAATTAAATATACTATTGGATGCGCATCTCCTGACTCTGAAGATCTTGAAATGAATGTAACGGGACGAAATTTAGCTGAGGGAATCCCGGAAACCTTTACTTTGAAAAGCTCTCAAATTTATGAGGCCATGAGAGATCCATTGTCTGGGATGGTGCGTGCAATAAGAAATGCTTTAGAGCTCTCTCCACCTGAGCTTGCAGCAGATATTGCTGAAAGAGGAATTGTCCTTACTGGCGGAGGGGCTTTAATGCGAGATCTGGATAAATTAATTTCTTCTTCTACCGGAATCCCAGTAATCGTAGCTGAAGATCCATTAACGTGTGTTGCAAGAGGCGGAGGCAAGGCACTTGAAATAATTGATAAGTATAATATTGATCTACTTTCAACAGAATAATTAACTAAAATATGGCGAGATCTACGCCTACATATACTCCAGTTAGAAATTATGCGTTCGGCTTTATCTTGTCAGTATTTTTATTATTTAGTGATATTAGCTACGGAACTTTTGCTCCATTGAGAGGTCTTGTTCAAGCTTCAAATCTCTATGCACAAATGGTCTCTAGAAGCATTTTTGAAAATGTTAGTAATTTATTATATTCATTTAAACAAAATAGAAACCTCACTCAAGAAAACAAAGATTTAAAAGAACAAATTCATAAAATTAGGACTCAGGAATTTATTAAAAGTAAAGAAGCAGAAAAGTCATTCGAAATTATTAATTTTCAAAAGACATTGATTAGCTCCCTGAAAAGTAACGATATCAATATATTTAAGATAGCTTCCATAGATTTAAGAAATTATCTTTGCTGCTCAACACATAAAATCTTCTTGCAGAATCTAAATCAGGTTCAAGTACTTGAAAATACTCCAGTCTTTGCAGGGAGTTCATATGTTGGCCAAACAAAAAGCACCTATTTGAACTTTATTGAAGTCATACTTTTTTCAGATACCAAGCACTTATTGCCAATTAAATCGAATTTTTTCTATTGTGATGCTAGAGGCAAAGGGAAGCCAATGTTAATTTCTTGCAAACTAAATAAAAATATTGATGATTTTCAAAATAAGATTAGCGATGCTATTTTTACATCTGGTTTAGGTGGCATTTTTTTAAAAGATATCGAGATTGGAAATATCTCAGCTATCAATTCAATCTCAATTAATGAAATTGAAGTTGTAATAACTTTAAAAACCAACCCTTTGGAAGAAAACTTTTTTGGAATAATAGGCAGTGAAGCTGATGAAATTTAGCAATCATCTAATTATTCTTTTTACAATTATGCTGGGTTTTGCGCTTGATGATTTCATGAATCCAGTCAGCATTAAATTATTTGTAGAATTAAATTTTGGTTTTTTAATTTTTGCATACTGGGTTTTTGCATTGCCAGAGAAAATTCAAAGCTCAGCTGCATTGATTTACGGACTGGTAATCGATTTATTATTTTCGAATGTGATTGGTTTTAATATGCTTTTTTTTATTACAACCTCTTACATTATTCACTTGTATGTTTTTCGATTTAGAATTTTTTCTTATTTTCAATTATCGGTTTTCTTTTCAGGATCATCTACCATCTACACAGCATGTAAATATCTTTTACTTTCTCCTTATAATTATTCATATATTGTATTGATGGTGAGTTTTTTAATAACTTTAGTTTTATGGGTAGGAATTTATTTTGTTATGAGAGCTTTTAGAAGAAGTTTTTTTTCAAACTTATAGAGCATGAAAAAATTATTTTTTCTTTCTACTATTACTGTAGGTATTTTAAGTTGGATTTTTTTTCTATTCCTTTCTATTTTTGCTTTTTCTCCTTCGAGTTTAATTAAAACTATAGATCACTATTTTTTACCTTCTTACTCAATAGACTTTTCTAAACTTGAAAGTACCGGAAACGCTTTAAACAGAAATTTAAAGTTTTTTAATTTAAATATTATCCACAATCAGAAGACGCTTATTCAATCCGCAGAATTAGATATAGGACTATCTTTTAAGCCACAGAAATTTTTTAGCTTTTTAAACATAAATAATATTGCCATAAGAGATGGGTACTTTGATCATTCAAATATACAAAGTGCTGATTCATCTTCAAGCTCTTTCCTAAATTTTGATGAACAAATTTCGCTTTCATTTAAAGATTTTGAATATCGTAAAGATGATTCGATACTTGAAATAAATGGGGATCTTTCTGGGGAGTTATTAAAATCATTTTCTGGACAGCTTAGTTTTTTGCATGACAATAAATTCAGCACCATTGCTGTTGATATTGTTGATGAATCTTATCGCTTCTCAATAAATCTTCACTCCTTTAAATGGCTTAGCTTGATTCCAGCTTTCAGCTCATCACCTGTAAAAGATTTAGCATTTCAGATGAATGCTCTTGGAGAATTGCAGCATGATCAATCAATTATAAGAGGTTCTTTTAACTCCAATGGCTTATTTTTTAGCTCATTATCAATTAAGCCAAACAAAGGATCTTTCTATTTTCAGTCTAGAAAAAATATTGGCACATTGCAATTAAGTGAATTTTTGCATCCATTGATAGATGAGGAATATCCAATTCGCATTAATCTTCAAAAAAAATCTCTTCAAGTTCCAAGACTTTTTGTTTCATCTCAAATTATTGAAAGTGGCGCATTTAATAAAATAAAAAATCTAATTATTGAAAATTTTTTCATATCATTTGATAGCATCATTCCAAAATACTCTGGATTTATTAAAGATCTGGATCTAAATGATCTATATTTTGATGAAATCATAAATCTTAGCGGTAATTTTTCTGGACAGGGAAATTATATGAAATTCCTAGTTAATTCAGATAGCTCGAGATTAAAAAATCACAAGAAAGACTATATTCCAGTATCAATTTTAGGTGCGGGAAGTGTTTCTGGCCAAGCTTTTGATCTTAATGCTCGTATTTTAAATAAATCTTCTCAGATTGATTTAGCTTTGCAGATTGATTCAGGTTCAATAAATCCATTATCTTTAGAGCTTAAAGGCTATGATATTACTAAAGATTTAATTACATTTTCTCTTCAAAAATCATTGAACAGAGTGGGTTCCTATATTGATAGAAGCATAGATCTTCTTGAAAAAAATTCTATTTATTTGAATTACTCTACAAATAGTCCAAGTCAAACTCCTAATTTCAAAGTAAAAATATTTAGCAATGAATCTAGGTTTACTGTTAACGAAGATTTAATAATTGATTTCTCTGAACCAATTGTTGAGGTGGATAGTGAAAATTTATATGTGTTTTCACCATCCGGCAAATCAAATAATTTCTCTTTTGATGCAGCCTATGGCTTGTTTAATTATAAGACAGAAAAAATTAATTTTTATTCTCTTCATGATATGAAATCAATTGACTTACAAAGTGCGTTAGATTTAGGTGAAGAGAGTATTAATTTGCCTGATATGCAAGCAGAGCACAAAGGTGAGATTCAACTCTCAAGTTTAATCTTAAACAATGCTATTTCCCTAAAAACAAAAAATTTTTCTATGCCAGTCACTGACTCTCACAAGATTAATTTTGATAATGCGAGTATCTTTATAGTTGATTTAGATAAAGCATATGGATTATTATCAGCATCCTTCATGAAAGACGAACTTTCTTTTCTTCTTTCAGGCAAAGGTTTAACTGAAACATATGATTTAACATTCTCAACGAATATTAATTTAGATGTAGAAGAATTCATCACTGATTCAATTTATCTTCAGGTTTCTGGAAACGACCTTTTTAAAATAGATCTTAATATAAAAAAAAACTCTCCATCAGTATTAAAGATATATTCTGATCTAAAGCACATTGAACTCAATTCGCCTATAAATTCACTATCAAAGAATAAGTTAGTTAGATTGCCTACAGAAATTTTTATCACCAATCTGTCAAATCCATCTCTCAAACTCAACAACCAAAAGATTGATATGCTTATTAGGGATATTAGTAAATATGATGGCTATATCTCAATAGGTAAAAAACTTCCTGAGCATTTAAAGAGTTTTATTCAAGACCCCGGATTAAACATATATTTATATTCAGAAAAGATTAATGAGAATTTATTAAGTTCTGTATTTCCCAGGAACCCAGAATCAGCATCCATCAAACTTAATAAATTGGCCATTGATATTAAAAATTTAAAATTTTTTAATAATAATTTTTCTAATGTTTCTGGTTTGTTTGATTTACATGATTCGGAAATTATAGGTAATTTGACTGGTGATAAGCTGAATTTAAATTTAAAGATTGATCAGACTGGATTTGCAAGATTAGAAATTAAGGATTCAACTATTTCTAACATAGAGTTTCTAAATTCGAAACAGTCAACCCTTGATGCAGATCTAAATTCTAGATTGATAGTAACGAACTCTTCTTTTGGAAAAATAAAAATTAAAGATCTTGATGTATATCTTTTGAATAACAAAAATAACTTTACCGCCAATAATATTAGATTAAGCTCAAATTTAATATCGATTAAACCGCTGGAAAATTCTTCCAATGCATATTTTTCAATCGATAAGATTGCATCTCTCTATAAATTGAGGGGAGACTATGTAATTAAAGACTCAAATAACATTCCATATATACAAGACTTTGCAG
>Ga0115550_1001312_pt1 | contig 18770 bp, 18 predicted proteins | sample COGITO_mtgs_1005_FD_87177 | JGI IMG/M metagenome (GOLD analysis project Ga0115550, IMG submission 87177) | Pelagic marine microbial communities from North Sea - COGITO_mtgs_100511 | ecosystem: Environmental > Aquatic > Marine > Epipelagic | place: Germany:Helgoland, sampling site Kabeltonne... | reverse complement strand
TTAATTATAAATTTTAATTAAATCTCATCAATGTCAACTGTCTCATTGCCCTCCCCTCCTGGTACAGATTGATCCATAGCAGTTTTTGTATCAGCTCTAATATTTTGTTCTAATTCTGTAGTATTAGTGTCTGTAAATTCAAACCCATTATCATTTTCAATTGTTGATTTATCTTCATCTTTAGTACCTATACCTTTAAATATAGTCCAATCAAACTTTACAGTATCTATTAATCTATCCATCTCTGATTTATTATACACTTCTAATAGATCACATTTTTGAATTTTTGTATCACTTACCGTTTCCCAGCTTCTAATGTCAATTAATACAAATGATCCTGTACTAATTGTATTATCTCTTTTAGATCTGCCTCTAAATTTATTGCGTATAATACATATTCTTGGATGTTGATCGCCACATATTACGTGACACATCCCATTTCCTAACATTTTTGAAACGCATGCAAATTGTTCGTCTGGTTCATTAGGGTTCGGAGTACGTAACCTAGTGTCTCTAGGAGCAGTGACAACCTTGCGAGCCAATTTTTTACTTTTATTACCTCCAAAATTCTTTACCATTATAGTTGTTATTGTATAATATAACAACTATAATAAATTCAATTTTATATAAAATTAAAGATTAATATTGATATAATATGCCACATTGAATTACAAACGACCAATTTAAACCTTTTAAATCTATTACAAATCCTTTATCGTCAACGAGTGTAATTTTTAGTCTACGTAAATTAACTGGACCAAAATATTTACGTTCATGCATCTGCAATGAACCACTAAAATCTATATATGGATAGTTATTTTCATCCGTATTTGACGAAGTTCCTTTTATAGGAATAAGTGCAAAACAATTATTGGTAACTGGTGGTTTTAACCGACTATTTTTAAATGTATATTCTATAGATTTTTCTCCAATTTGATTTTGAGAAAATGCATATATTTCTTTTTGTGTATGTGTTCTGGGTTTCATAGGTAAATAAATAAAATCACTATTTTTAGTACTGGGTTTTTCTTTAATAATTTTTGTATGAGCATCTATATTCGTTTTATCTTTAGCAATGGGCATATCCGTAATAGTATTTTTATTAGAACTAGTTATAGCAGATATAGTACTATCTCCTGTAAATTCAATATTTGTATTAATTCTATTTTGCAAAAAATCGTCAATATATATCATTACAAATTTTGTATCACTAATATCATATGCTGCTTCGCTAGTGTAAATATTTTCATTATTAATATTATTAGGATTCTTAGGATTATATGAATAAAATATATTTCTAAACCCTAATATCCATCCTAAAGAATAATCTAATTTAACATTATTGCGCATTGTAAAAAATTTAACGGATCCTCGTTTTATTATTAATTCTATTTTATTATTTGTTTTATTATATTCAAATTTAATATCTTCTGATGTAATCATATCACTACTAATATCTGAATTATTTGTACATTTGGGAAATATTTCTTTATTATAATAATCAATCGTATTTTTAATAGAATTATTAATTTCAGTAATTAGATTACCTATATTACTATATTTATTATCAGGAATAATAACAGGTAAAAACTTACTTTTACATAGTAAATCTGACTCTGTATTTAAATATAAATTACCATTATCGTCTCTTGCTAAATATTCCATCGGATCGTCTACGAAATCTTCAAGATCTTCTTCATTCAACTTGGAAATAAAAAAAAATTATTCCGTCTAGTTGATGTAATATTATTCCATACAAGTGGAATATGAAGTGAAAATAATTTAAATGATAATAAATCACTAATCGGATGCTCTAAATCAATAGTAAATGGATTAGTATTTATAATTGGATTGAGCAGTGCAGCGGCAGCATTTACATCAGAACTCTCATTTAACGGATAATAATTAAACTGTCTGTATCTACTATCAATAACTAATGTTCTCTGAATAATATTTTCCAATTTAGGATTAAGTTTACCTTCTTTTATAGGAGCATCATACGCTGTGTTATTGTCCAATTGTGTCCTTGGAATTATAACACCCGTACCTTGGTCAAATGTATTGTCTTTATCAACCGTTGATAGTGATATATTATTATTTGTTTCTACAGTATTAGAATTAATTTTATTTTTTTCAATAAAAAAATTTAATAATTTATCTTTTGATGGAATTAACATATCTCTAATATTTCCGTGACTTTCTGGTATTTTATTGATAAACTCATTTGTATAATGTTGTATTTTTTCTAAATTTAAATCTTCTTCTCTTTCATCTATTTTAAATAATAATAATAATTCACTTATATCAAATTTATCAAAATTATAACTACTTTCTTGTTTTTCTTTTCTAACACTTTCTTGTTTTCTAACACTTTCTTTCATGTTTGATAAATCTATATTTAAACTAACATTAGTATTTTTTGATTTTTCTTTCATTTTTGATAAATCTATATTTAAACTAGCATTAGTATTTTTTGATTTTTCTTTGATTTTTGATAAATCTATATTTAAACTAGCATTTCTAGTATTAGCATTTCTAGTATTAGCATTTGTTGCATTTTCTAATTGTTTAATTAAATCATTTAAATTATTGTTCATTATAACATATATAATATTTTATTTCTATGTTTTATTCTCAAATAGTTTTTCAAAATAAGAAGGAAAATGTAATATATGTTTGCATTTATCAATTATATTATTTGGGATTCGTTGTATACCCTTTCCCCGTTTTAAATGTCTTGAAGTGGTAAAACATATAATATCAAAGAATCTTAATACACTTTCATCAAAATTATTTAATTCAGATCTATCAATTCTGTATAATGATTTATATGTGAAACGATTATAATTTTTATCTGTAAAAATATTTTTCGCTTTACTTATTACATAATTTTTAATAATACCAATGCCTTTTATTTTATTCTCATCATTGTGCATTTCTAATACAATAATATAATTATTTATTGGTATTTTATCTGTAATATGAGAAGGAGAATTATAAAATAAAGATTTCTTATTATTCATAAATAATGTTTGTTCTCTCCAGGTAGATTCATTAAATCTAGTAACAGCTACCGTATATGTCATGTATAATATTTTTGTGGTATACCATATGAAATTATCAATTTTTTAAAAATTAAAACGTGTATATTTATTGTATTTATTTGCAAAATCCAAACTTATATTGAAATATAAAGATAAATTATCATCATTTATTATTTCAGGAAAATCCGAAATACAACTAATATCCGGTAATAATTCAAAAATATACTTTTCTAAATATTTCATTCGGTAACGAGTGGATTCAAATAGAGTTATAATAAATGATGTGGAGAGAAAATCAAAAATTCGTTTTAATTTATCACTATTTTCGTCCATTATTATATAATTATCTCTATTAGAAATACCATATTCGCCTTCTTTATCATGATACGGAAATCCATACATTTTATGAGCCATAACAACTTTTTTAATACCATGATATGCTAATTTAATATTACTATAACGTAATGATAGTTCAGGTTGAATTTTATTTTTAATTAAACATGTGTGTATATTTGGATAAGCGTGACTATTGTCAGACATGCTTTGCAATGATGTTTTTGCTGGAGGCATATTTGTTTTTATTATATATTTTTTTAGTGAACCATATTTTGCAATATATGGTTGAAACCTGGAAAGTATGTGAGCATATTTTAATGGTATAGGTGAGAGATTATTTAATTTATAATTAATATATGAGGTTGAATCAGTTAATAATAATTCTTGTTCATTTTTTCTATGTTTTATATTTTGTAAGCATACTATACATATAGGCGTTTGTGCATTATACGAAAATATTTTATTAGCACAACTATTATCAAAACATTTTATTTTAATAATATTTCTCTCAAAAAAAAGGTTATACATATTTTCTTTATCAGGTTTCATCCAAATTACAGGAATACATACATTTAAAAACCCACCCGAATTTAATAAATGAATAGATTTTTTAATAAATAATTTCCATATAGCTTTTCCATCCTTTTTTTTATTATCATTCGTATTTGTAGGTACTTTTATAGAACCATTTGAATTATATGGCGGATTACCAATGATTACATCATAACAAATATTATTATTAAATAATAAGAAATCTTCATTATATATATTGGCATTCTCTCCAAAGTATTGTTTGAGTTCAAAAATGTAAACAGAGTTTACTTCAACCATATACAACATATTTTGGATTATATGTATTTTCCTTTTCGTTTCATCTTTTATCGTGGAGAGATTTATAAATAATCTATCAAATACACATTTAATAAATATACCATTGCCACATCCTGGATCTAACCATTTATAATTAGGATTTGACCATACGTCTGTAGGTAATAAATCTAATATATCTTCAACTAAATATTTAGGAGTAGCTACGTCGCCGTATTTAGTTTTATAATCCATTAATCTAACTTAATTTTTATTAAATTAAATAATTACGTATATTATATGGAATATATTAAAATAAAACATATATACGATTTTATATCTCTTTTTCCTTTGGTGTTATTTGCATATGGTATATCAGATATATTTATGAATAATAATTACTATATATTAATTGGTATATTTATTTCTAGCGGAATACAACGATCTATAAAAATAATGACAACCTCATGGAACCCTAATATATTTAAAAGACCAGATAATGCACGAGACGTAGGAGGGTTTAATACAGGGGGATATGTTGGAGATAAATCAGGATTTCCTTCAGGACATACATTATGTGTTTCCTATGTTATGAATTATTTAATATTTATTAATAATGGTAATTTTTTTACAACAGATAGTATAGCAAAACAACTAATAATTGTTATGGTTGCTTATGCCCGTGTTAAAAAGGGTGCACATAGAATAGTTCAAGTAATTGCCGGATATATATTTGGATTAGCACTAGCATACGGAATATATCGTTTACAATAAATATTTAATTTTATAATTAATTTAAATATTTATTTATTTCTTTTGAAAACGCTGAACACATTCCCAAATTTTAGATGATTCGGGAAGACTATAAACGCCACGCTTTTGTGCAATGTTTACAAAATTAACGATAAGATTAAGTGCAATATTTTCATCGGTTACATCTACGTCTAGAATATTTAATTGATTTGTTGTTTCGGTTGATTGGGCTTCTTGGGTCTTAACTTCTTGGGGTTGGGTTTGGCTAGTTGATACTGATTGATCCATGCTATATACTTACTAATTAATAAGTATTTAATATATTTTAGTATATATTATATTTTAAATATATTAATATCATATAAGAATGTTTGATTTGAACATTAATCAATATAATAACAATGAATTATTGGACTTATTATCTATAAATAAAGATTCAATATATGATATTATAGAAATAAATTCAAAATACGAAAAATTAGTAAATAAAATACAAATCAGCAATAAAACAAATACTGAAAAAAAAGAAATATCTAGATTCTTAGAAGAAGTGAAGAATAAAGTAATAATTAATTTATCAAAAACATCAAATCAAAGTACAATAAATACATTAACCACTACCATAAATGAAAATACATCACAATTAAATCCATTATATATGTCATCGTCATCTAAAAGTAAAAACCTATTTGTTGAAAAAGTAATAACAATAGATACCAGATTTAGACCTAATTATTCTAATAATAATGGAACAAATTTTATATATTCAATACCACAGCCTATAACAAATATAACAAAGATGGATTTAATATCAATTGAAATACCTCAAGTATATTGCATTATGTCAGATTATTATCAAAATTCTAGCTTTATGTTAAAAATAGATGATATAGAACATATGATAAATTTACCCAATATTTATTTATTAAATCACGGTTTTAGAGATTATCTGAAATTAATTAAGTTATGTAATATTGTTTTTCAAAAACATACAGATAATTTAGTTAATAAATGTTCTTTTGTTTTACCAGAGATTGAAGATGATAATATTACATTAATACAAAATATATTTTTTGTATTTGATACAACAGGATTAGATACAGATAAAATACCTAAAAATATTCAATTACATTTTGAAAAAACATCTGAAACTAGTACAGGAGTAAGAGATATAAGAAGTAAATTAGGATGGATGATAGGTTTTAGAAAACCTATAGTAGAATTAAAAACAATGGATGAAATGGAACATATATTTGATCTAGATTTGACATTAAATAAAGATAGTTTTAAAGATAAATTATTTATAAGAGCAGACGTACCGTTACAGTTAACAAGTTCAAAATATTTATATTTAATAGTAGACGATTTTAACTCAAACAAGATGGAAAATTTTATAATAGATGAAATTACATTAAAAGGATGTGATGCAAATGTATCATTGGGAGGAAATGTATTAGCAAAAATATTGTTTGATAGTGGAAGTGAATTTTATACGGTAGATAGACTTGTAAAAATTCAAAGACAGTATACAGGTCCAATAGATATACAAAAATTAAAAATATCGCTAATAGATGAATTTGGAAGAATAGTAGATTTAAATAATATAGATTGGTCATTTTCTATAAAACTATCAAGCGGGTAATTTATTTACCACATGCGCTACATCCTTTACTTACTCCTTGAATTCTACCTAAAAAATTTTTGAAGGATCTAGTCGTTAGTTGCATAGGTTTTGCAGTTGGTGCTAAATTAATAGTAGATTTATTTATTGTAATATTTTGTTTTTTAGTAGACAAGTTCATGTATATTTTATTCATTATAATATTTGTTTATAAAATATTATAATAAAAATTTATATTTATTATATAAATGATATAACTTTTCGTGATTTATTTTGTGGTAGTTTATTTTGTGGTAGTTTATTTTGTGGTGGTTTATTTGTATTTTCTAATGGTGTAGTAGAAATTATTTTTGGTGGTTTATTTTCTAATGGCGTAGTAGAAATTATTTTTGGCGGTTTATTTTTATTTTGTGATGATGACATACCCATATAATATCCTGGAGGAGGAAGTGCACGAGGTTTCCATTTATTAATAGTTTTAACTTGTGGTTCAGAAATAGTTTTAACTTGTGGTTCGGAAATAGTTTTAACTTGTGGTTCGGAAATAGTTTTAACTTGTGGTTCGGAAATAGTTTTAACTTGTGGTTCAGAAACTGGCATTGATTTATTATTAGATTCATTTAATAAAATTTTGTTAATTAGATCGGTATTAGGTTGTTCAACTACAGATTTAACAACAGGTTCAACTACAGATTTAACAACAGATTTAACTACAGGTTCAACTACAGGTTCAACTACAGATTTAACTACAGGTTCAACTACAGATTTAACTACAGGTTCAACTACAGGTTCAACTACAGATTTAACTACAGATTTAGATACTTCTAATTGTAATTGTCTTATTTTTATTTGCAGTTCTTTAATTCTTTCAGATTCTTTATTGTTATTTGTTATATTAGTTAATTCATGTTGTTTATATTTTTCTTTTTCTTCTTGTAGACTTTTAATAATATTTAATAAATTTTCATTATTATTGTTATGAGCATCTATACTTGTATTTGTTAATTCTTTTACTAATTCTGAATTTTTTGATGATAGTGCTGTTACGTCATTGTATAATTCTTTAATTTTTGTTTGATAAAATCCCAGTTGTGTATGTCTTTGAATATTACTGTCATGTATAATACCTTTAATGCTACTATATTTATCATTTTTATTCTTATTTAATAATAATTTAACCTCGGATTCTAATTTGCGCTGTTTTTCTATTTCTTTTTCTAGATCACTCGGATTAATATCGTCTGGATTAAAATCTTTATTCATATATAAATAATAATAATATTTTTTTATTTTATGTTTAAACATTTATGTTTTAAATCTAATAATCTACGTTGATAAGATCCGTGTTTTTTATGTACACCATACCCATTTGCGCTTAATGATCCTGGTTTTAAAGATGTTACTGAAGATTTTGTAGAATTACCACGCGTTGGAACATTTTTTTTAACATAACTATTCTTTTTTGAAAGATAACATCTACTAGAAATATTATCTGTCTGTAATGAACTATCAATTCTTACTTCGTTATTAATAACTTTTTGTGTTTGAGTTTGATAGTTTAATTTATTTAAACATATTGAACGCTTGTTAATTAAATGAATAGGTTCTTCTATAGGTAATGTACATCTAAGGATAGATGTTGTTTTTGGAGGACATACATGTATATCTATATTTGATTCATTTGTAAATACAGTATATCCAGATCCGCGATAATTTAAAGGATTAGGATTACTTATTATATTACCACCAACAATCGTTTCAGTATTTATTAAATTAATATTATTTTTATTTGTTGTATGTACATTACTAATTTTTTCATTATTATTTATATCAGTACTCATTTATATATAATAATAAAATATAAAATTGATTAAAAAAATAATAAACTTAACAAGTTACTAAAATGCCAAAAAAATCATGCCTATATTGCAATAAAACCTATACTAGACTATCTTATTATAAGCGTCATGTATTATTATGCGAAATGGTTCATTCGTCAAAATTTGAGAAAAATATGAATATAGAGGAAAATCAAACATTATATTCATATAGTGACTTAGTGAATGTTGTTCAAGAACTTAAATATGAATTTGTAAAAATGCAAGACGAGTTTAAGAAATTAAAAAAGGAAAATACAAGTTTGAAACAAAAACCAATAAAAGTAAAAGAACACGAAGATGTAACCTATGAAAGGGAAAATGTAGAAACGCCATATACATGGTTAGAGAGTAACAAACAATCATTAGATATAAATAAATGGATTAATGATTTAAAATTAAATAGTAAACATTTGAATTATTTAGATGATAGTACAGTGTATGAATTATTATTTAATTTATTAGAAAATAAGTCTATTCCTGTGTATATTATAAATGATAAATATTATTGTTATATTGAAACACAATGGAGTGAGATATCATTTGATAATTTAAATAATTATTATCAAAAAATATTATCAAATATATGGAAAATATTTTTAGAATGGCAAAATGAAAATGTAACTAAAATAAAAATAAACGATGATTATCAAAAAATGTATCATACACGGTTACAAAATATATGTAATAAGAATAATAAATATATAAAACAAATAAAAGATAAAATTATAGAGAAAATAAAAATATAATTTATAAAAATATATTATATATGAGTGTAAATAAAAATAAATTTGAAATTATGTCAATGGGATCAAATCAAATTAATATAGACGGAGAAACAGTAAGTAAAACTCACTGGGAAGGCTATTCACCTGATGGTGAACGTATTAATTTAAATTTTTATAGTAATGGTAATACAGGAAGAGTAGAAAATTTAAATTTAACAGATTTTGGACATATGTTAAATAGACCTTTTTTAATAAATCAAGATGATGATATAAATAAAATTAAAAGAAACTTAAATCCATTAAATCAAGAGTTTAAAGATATATTAAGAAAACAACAGAAAAAAACATTTTCTTTAGATAAAGATGGAAAAACGAGAAAAAAGAAAAAAAAGAAGAAGAAAAACTCTAGTCATACGAAACGAAAACCTAAGAAGTAAGTTTTAAATAATCTTCATATGACATAATATTATTACTAGATGATGATATCGTATTAGATCTATTTTTATTATTAACTGAATTTAATATAACACTATCGCTTTCGGAATAACTTCTTTCTCTATGAAATTTTTTATAATTTGATACAGAATCATTTTCAATGGTTTGCAAATAACCTTTAGACGCATAAATTAATCTATAATTATTATTTTCTTCAAAAATACAATCAAGAGTAACTTTGTCTATATTTCTAATTTCATTAATGCAAATAGTCATATTTTTTATTTCATTATTTTCAAAAGATAAATTAAAAATACACATAATATTAATATTTTTTTTATAAATATTTTCTTCATATGAAAAATAATAATTGTGAGCATCATATTTATCCGCAATATTTAATACGCGGTGTTGAACCTTTGTTAAATTTGAATGTTTGGCATTAAATGCAAAAATTATGTTATATACCATTAAATAATAAAGATATAAAATAAATTAAAAAATAAATGGTTTAATATCTAGACTCTAATTAATAGTAATGTCTTGGAAAAAAGTTGGAGGTATAGATTATTCAAAATTTTCTAACAATATTCATAGCAATTTAAGTAACTTTACAATGATTGAAACGTTAAAAATAAACAGCAATAATACATCTCTTCATATCGGTTCAAATACGTTACGCATTGGTAATAATACTGGCGAAACAAGTCAATATAATAGTATATGGTTTGGAGGCTTAGATTTAGATAATAATATATCCATGAGTGTTGAAGATTTACCACGAACTTCATTAGAAGAAAAATATTTTAGAAGCGAGTATACAGGAAGTGATACAAAAAAAGAATTATTTGTATACAAAGGGGATACGTTAAATGATAGAATAAGACTAAAGTCTTCAAATATAGTGTTTGATACATTTGAAGAATCAGTTTAAGATATTAATTATCCAACAGATAGATATAATGAAAATATCAGAATGATTATAAATAATAAAGGCGATGTAGGTATAAATACATTAGCACCAAGAAGTAAATTAGATGTGAATGGTCAATTAATTTCGGGATATGGTTCTGGTATTAATGGTAATAATACAATTTTTGAATTAACCGGCGATCGTAATCCTCTTATTAGCAATGGTTATTATTATTGTGGTACGTTGGGTGTAGCGTATGATTATTCAAGCACTGATAGTGCAAATAATAATAGTAAATTAAAAGTAGAAATATTTGGAGGAGACATGACAAGTACATCAGGTATGGGTATAGATACATTTGTTATATCAAATAATATTAGTATTAATGATATAAATAACAAAGAAAATTTACATGCAATAATTTATAAAAGTTCAACATGTGGTGGAGCAGGATATGATGCCAATAATACACATATGAATGATTTATATAAATTATGTATTTATAGAAATAAAGAAACAGGTAAAGATGATGTATACATTTATATACGAGGTTATAAAGGAACAACCATAAATATACGTTCATTCTTAATATCAAATAACAACAAATCTATGAATTATATGGATGAACAATTTATAGAGTTAAAATATCAAAGTTCTGATAATTCTAATAGACCAGATACAGCTAAAGACAATGATGATAAATTATTATATGATGCAATATATGGTCCTAAAGCAGAGGTTGTTAAATATTTCATAAAATATGGATTTATTGAAAAATACAATGGTAAATTTGGGCTAGGAACAAATACTTTTAATTCTGATACAGATTTTGGAGTAATATTTGGTGAAACCGATATAGCATTAAATGGAAATACCGAAATAATGGGAAATTTAAAAATAGATGAAAATGTTCATATAATGAAAGATCTAAAAATAGATGGAAAAATATATTTAAATGGCGAAATGAATGTAAATTCTGTGGTTATGCAAAATTATCAAATTCTTGAACATGCGTATATTGGTGGAGGGTTAACATTAAACACAAATCAATTAGTAGATATACCTAATGGCGATCCAGAATATAGGCCTAATTTAAATACCATATTATTTGATAATCAAACTGGAGTACATCCATCCACTCCTTTTAAAATTTCCCAAATAGACGAATACATTAAAAACGACAATAAACAATATAATTTTTTGAGCATAACACGGGGTACAATAGATGATTATTATGATTACGCGGATATATGTATAACAGGCGATAGTGGAAAGATTGGCATGGGATTAACTACGCCTCAGAATAAGTTAGATATAAACGGTAGCTTATGTGTTGGTAATAATTATGCAGGACAGTTTACAACACCAGAAAATGGCGCACTAATTGAAGGAAGTGTAGGTATAGGTGCCACTTCATTTCCGTCAAGCGGAGCAACGTCGTTAAGAGTAGGAGGCAATGCTGTTATTGGTAAAGAATATTCTTTACTGTCATCTATAGATTCAATAGCAAATGGTATGATTATTCAATCAGCATTAGGTGTAGGTATTAGAAATCCTACATCAATATTAGATATAGGAGGCGCACTTACGTTTGGCGATGGTTCTAAACAATCTTATGCTGTTTCTTTTCTTGGTGCTAAATCAAATGGTATATGGTCGGAAATGGGAACAAGAGGTAAAAATATTTTTGACACACTTAATGATAAATACAGTATTAAAAATAAAACATCATCTAGATTTGTGGTAGATTGTAATAATAATGGTTCTATAATGGTGATTGGTTGTGAAAAATCAATAGTGAACGATATTGATAATGTAGGTAATGTAACCGTATATACATGGTCCGGTATGAAATGGAGTATATTAGGCAATACACTAATAGGTAATGTAAATAATAAAGATAAAGAAGGAAACATTGTCGGTGAAAGATTTGGTAGATCAGTATCAATTAGTGGCAAAGGACATACAATTATTGTAGGAGCTGCAAATACATGTAATAATAATTTAGATTACTGTGGAAGAATTTCAGTATATGCTTGGGCTAATAGTAATTGGTCAGAAATATCTACATTTTATGGTGAAGAAGAAAATATATATATTGGTTCAACTACTTGTATATCTAAGTTAGGTAATTATATTAGTTTTGGAGGTAATAATATAAATTATATTTATTATGGCGAATTAGAAGCAGATGCTAGTACATCTACATTAGTTCCTTTGAAGATTACAAATACAAGTGAAACGAATAATACAAATAAATTTGGCTGTAGTTTATCAATTACTAGAGAAGGAGGTATATTAATTGTAGGTAGCTGTGGAGCGAATGTGCAAGGCGTTAACGCTGGATGTGTATATGTATATGTAAAACAGTTAGAAGACAATAAATTATTATTTAGTGATGATTATTATATTAAAGTGGTTTCTCCAGAACCTGTAGCTGACCAAGGATTTGGAGCACACGTATCCATGAATAGTGTAGGTAATAATTTTGCAGTAAGTAGTCCAGATTATTCAACCAATGAATCAAACAAAATAGGATCAGTATACGTATATAATTTACTAGTTAATTCATTAATAAATAGTTTATATAAAGATAGTGAAAATTCAAATTTAGTAAGTATAACAGGATCATTATATGGTACAGTAGAAAATCAACGATTTGGCACCAATCTTAATTTAAATGGATCAGGAGAATATTTAATAGTAACATCATCAGGCGATACAATTGTACCAGGAAGAATATCTATGTATCATTATGATACTACATCATCTTGGTTATTTTTTTCAGAGTCATATGCTGAACCAGATATAACATTACCTGGATCTACAATAGGTGTAAGTAGTGATTCTACAATAGTAGTATATGGATATGATCAAAAATTAGAAGGTGAATCGTTTAATTGTGCTAATGTAATAAGATTAGGATCATATGAAAATACAATTACTACAGAGTCTAGTATTATTAAATCAAACATTACAATTGGTAATACAAATCCTTCTCATCCGGTTGACATATTAGAAACAAAAGATAAAAATGTATTATCTATTACAGCAAATATACCTGTACACACTACGAACGATGAAGGCATTGACGTAGATTTATTAGATCAATATGAAGGAGGTATATTATTACAAAATGACTTGGGTGGCAATAGTACATATTTTCTAAAAAATAAGGATACTAATATACAAAATAATACAGGAACTATTAATATAAATTATCAAGATAGTATTAACATATGTCAAAATGATACTGAAAAATGTACATTACACGCGTCCTTGGGCAAAGTATCAATTAATCACAATAATCCAGTGTCTTCGTTAGATATTTTAGGTAGTTTAAAACTACACGATGGTAATTTTAATTTATTAATGTCGTCTGATAGTTTTAATGAATTAGAAGTTAGTTTTTCTGGATTTAATAATAGTTCTTATGGACAACGGGCATTATATAATTTAGAAACTGGAAGTTATAACGTAGGAATCGGATTTAACTCTGGATATAAAATTAAAGATGGCAATAATAATATAGCTATAGGTAATCAGGCCCTTGCCGTATATGACTGTAAAGATTTCAATATAGCTATTGGTACGAATGCTTTAACCAAAAATTCACAGAATAATAATGTTGCTATTGGATATAATGCATTGAAAGATGACGTTCATGGTAAAGGAAATACAGCAATCGGATCTGATACAAATGTAGACGGTATAGATAATTGGCAATATTCAACCGCTGTCGGATATAAAGCAGTAATTGGTAAATCTGATTCTATTATTTTGGGAGATAGTACAAATGATCAATTATGTGTAGGTATTGGTACTAATTCTCCATCTACTCGTCTAGACATTGTAGGTGGTGTAAAAATAAGTGAAACATTAGTTATACAAGATATATTATATCCTAAAAAAGGAATAAATATTAACGATAATTTTATCATAGATGTGGTTACTAATACCACTACTGTAAAAAAAGATTTAATTGTAGAAAATGATACAACATTAAATACATTAGTCATAACTGATTTTTGTAAACCAAACAAGGGTATAAATATAAATAACGGTGATTGTATTATTGGACTGGGTGGTTACTCATCGTTTGGTAAATTGGGTATTTCAACTAGTAATTCAAACAATCCATTAATTACATCAAATGGATTTGTACAAATAAATAATAGTATGGACGTAACAGGTACTATAAGTGCGGCTAGAATACAAACTAATTCTCTTATTTTTATTGACTTGTTTGAACCAAACGGGGGTATAGCCATGTTTCCTCCAGATAGTAAAACTGATCCTATTTTCTATGTTCAAAAAAATTCAGGAAATACGTATATAAATGGTAACTTTTCTGTAGATGGAAGTTGCGCATTTAACTCGGGATTTTCATCTAGTGGAAGTGATGATTCTATATTCCATAATGATATAATTGCAAATGGGGCATTAACATGTGCAAATAATAAAACAATCTTTACAAATAATAGTGTAGTATTAAGTGATGGACGCACCACTATTGAATTAGATGATTTCACAGATATGGGTCCTGGTATTAAAATTTCTGCAAACGAAAGTAATATGGTTATAAAACAAGGTGTATCAAAGGTCACTGTAGAAGGAGATTTACAAGTAAATGGTATAATAGAAGCAAGTAATATACAAGGCGGTGGTGCTATTCCTATTGGGGGCATAATTATGTGGGCTGGATCAGAAACCACTGTACCAGTAGGTTGGTCAATATGTAATGGTTTAAATAATACACCAGATTTAAGAGGCCGTTTTATTATGGGTTCAACTGGAGGTGAAACAATACAAATAGAATCGTCACAAGATAATCAATATGATAATATTTATACTGATAAACGTACTTCTTTAACTCAACCGTATACTCAGGGAGGTTATGCATCGGTTGGTATAACAGAGGATCAAATGCCAACACATAATCATGATATTACTCAATCTGACCATAAACATAATTTAACTGGTATAGAAGAACATAAACACGAAGTAGATCTTAAACAATTTGTACAAAGTGGTTATATAAATGCTTACGGTCAGGGATCTGGTCCCGACAGTTCTAATGGAAGTTTAAGTCAATCACAACAAACAAGTGAATTAATTCCGTTAGCAGAAGGTGATCAAGATAAAGAAAATTTATTCCAATTAACAACTGTACAAACAGTAACAGATGGCGCGAATGCTGCTTATGCGTTAACTGTTAGTAAATGGAATAATAATGTAAGAACCGCAAATAGAGCTGATAAAATATCTTTACAAGTAGAACCAACTCCTGCAACGCAACTAGGATTTGGAATAACTGAGGTAGAAAACCCTAAAATAAATGGACAATCAACTGATACTCAAGAAGCAATCATAAATATTAATGAAAAAGGAAAAAGTCAACGCTTTGAAAATAGACCTCCTTATTTTGTATTAGCGTACATTATGAGAATACAATAAATATTTATAAAATTGAAATATTTTTTTTTATAAATATTAAGATATAATTAATAATGAATACACTAACCTTTTTGTCCAAGAAAAATAAACATGAAAGAGATGATAGAATATTATTTGATGAACCTACACATGTATATACTATAGATGGAGATAGCGGATTTACATCAGTTACAACTTGGAATCATTCACATTTTGAAAAATTTGATAGTGATAAAATAATTGATAATATGATGAAATCAAAGAAATGGAAAGATAATAAATATTTTGGAATGTCAAAAGAAGAAATTAAAAGTAGTTGGGATCAAAATAGAGATCAAGCAGCCGAAGCTGGTACAAATATGCATTATGATATTGAGTGTTTTTATAATAATTGTCCTAATGAAAATACAAGTATAGAATATTCATATTTTGAAAACTTTTTAAAAGATTATCCCGAACTAAATAAACGTCCTTATAGAACGGAATGGACCGTATTTCATGAAGAATGGAGATTAGCTGGATCTATTGATATGATATTTGAAAATGAAGATGGTACATTACAGATTTATGATTGGAAAAGATGTAAAGATATTAAAAAAGTGAATGGATGGGGGGTATTTGCAAAAACTGATTGCATTGATCACATTCCTGATACTAATTATTGGCATTATTGTTTACAGTTGAATACTTATAAAGCAATAATTGAAAGTAAGTATAATAAAAAAGTCACAGAAATGTATTTAGTTTGCATGCATCCTGATAATAAACGTAAGAATTATGAACGTATAAAAGTAGTAGACTTACCTAATGAACTAACTAATTTGATGAATTATAAAAAAGAACTAATGAACAAATAAGTAAATAACGTATTAAAATTATATTTTTAAATATTATTACCGATGATAGAAATGTTTAATTTCTTTTTTACTATATTTGCTGCACTAGGAATACCTTTAATTACTATCATATATATATTAAATTTGCCTTTAACTTCACCTAATAATAAAATTAAAAATCCAAATATTTTATATTTAACAGAATATGTAGATAAATTTGATATGATTGATATAAATAATAATATAGATGTATCAAAATTGAAACATAATATATTATTTGAAAATACACCTATAGGCAATGTAATTATGTATTATGAAAATGATGAATTTAAATATTATTGTGATAGAACTCCTTCTTTTGGATTTTTAGAAACGGTTGCACGAAAATATGTAATTATATTTCATTGTAAATCATTATATAAAATATATAACGAAGAAAAAGTAAAACAAGAAGAAGAAGAAAAAGTAAAACAAGTAAAACAAGAAGAAATAAAACCAAAAAAGAAGAGTGTTTATGCAAATTTTAAAAGATATAACAATAATAAAAAAACAAAAATAGATGAGAATGAACCTATATTACAAAATAAATATAGATATATAGGTAAAGTGAGAGAATTTTCTTTTCCTAAGCCAGAGAAAAAAATTGATAATAAAATGTCAATTCAGGATTTTTTAAAACAAATTAAAAATAAATCGCAATAGAAAAAAACTATACTTAATATAGTAAAGTATAATGTCAGGAAAACAAGAATCAAAACAAAAAGAAGTATACGATAATCCAGCACTTACAATGACAGGACCTGATGCAACAACTTATCCATTTCTTACAACATTTGGAAATGAAGAAAATGGTGATCTATATGGTAGAGACCGTACTAAATGGGGTGATAAATTTGTTTCATCATTATCATCTTCAGGATCAAAAAATGCAAACCCACTATCAAGTGAAATAGATAATCCAGGAAATGTTAGTATGGGACAAGAAACGTCAATATCATTTAAACGATTATTTCAATCACAATATAATTTAGCATTAATTTTTGGTAGTGTAGGTGTAGAAGCTATAGTAAATAATATAGCAAAGGTAGTATTAAATACAGACGATTTAAATAACATAGATCAAAACACAGCAATACATAATTTAAAACAAAAATTAGATAAATTAGCATCAATTACAAAAGATCCAAAAACCCGCGAAGCTTTTGGAAAAGCATCGGCAGCAATTGGAGATATTTTCTTAATTTTTGTAGAACATGCAAATGAGCCTATGATGAAAATTGGGGAACGTGCAACTAAAATTAGTTTTCATATATTAACAATTATGTTTAGTCAGGCAATGGAAACTTTAGAAGATTCACTTATGTTAATACCCATATTTGGTGATGGATATATGATTATGAACAATATGATTGGTATGGCTGGATCTGCGGCATCTATAGGTCAAGGATCTATGAAAGTTGGTAATGATATATTTGATGCTTATGGTACAATATCAGATAGTATATCAGGAGATGAATCAATAGGTGAACATAAATCTACATTAAAAGACTCATTAAATGAAATATGGGCAGCTTTTAAACAATCAGTAGATGAAACAACCGAATTAAATGAAAATTATGTTAGGGATTATGCACTTACAGGGGAAGATAGGCAAACACAAAAACAATTAAAAGGGAAAGATGATAAATCTGACACTTCTGTATCTGCAGGGGGTGAGGTGGCGAGTACGAGTGGGGAGGGGGCAGAAGGTGCCGAAGGTGCCGAAGATGCTACATCTGACACTTATGTATCTGCACCACTACCTGCACCTTCTGCGCCACTCGTACTCGCCACTGGCGCTACTTCAGGAGCTACTGTACCTTCTGCGCCACCTGCGCCACCTGAAACTTTTGCCACTGGCGGTACTTCAGGAGCCAACTCATCACCTGCAGTCGTTGCACAAAATGGTGGTAATATAAGAAATAAAACATTTAAAAATAAATCA
>Ga0115550_1001311_pt1 | contig 18777 bp, 16 predicted proteins | sample COGITO_mtgs_1005_FD_87177 | JGI IMG/M metagenome (GOLD analysis project Ga0115550, IMG submission 87177) | Pelagic marine microbial communities from North Sea - COGITO_mtgs_100511 | ecosystem: Environmental > Aquatic > Marine > Epipelagic | place: Germany:Helgoland, sampling site Kabeltonne... | reverse complement strand
TACAAAAAAGCAGGGGTTATTCTTACCGGGATTGTTCCAACAGATAACCACCAATTGCAATTATTTGATAAGGAAAACCCAAAACATTTACCGTTGATGCGTACGATTGATTTTATTAATAAAAAGTATGATGCTCCGAAATTAAAATTAGCCAATCAAGATTTAAAACGCACGTGGAAAATGCGTCAAGAACACCTCTCGCCAAAGTACACAACCAATTTTAAAGATATAATCACAGTTCAATGTCCATAAAACAACCCACACCGCTTACATTTTTTACGCCTGACAATCTCAATACTTTAGGCGCTGTCTATTTTGATACAGGGATTTCTGCTGGATTCCCCTCTCCTGCAGAGGATTTTAAACAAGAACGACTTTCGTTAGATAATGAGTTGATCAAAAATAAAGAAGCCACTTTTTTTGCTCGGGTGAGCGGGCAATCCATGATTGATGCGGGGCTTGGTGACAATGATCTTTTGGTTATTGACCGCAGCCTTTCTCCAGCACATAACAAAATTGCGGTTTGCTTTTTAGATGGCGAATTTACGGTGAAACGACTCAAGGTAGAAAAAGATGAGGTTTGGTTACAGCCAGAAAACAAAAACTATCAACCCATAAAAATCACCCAAGAAAATGATTTTGTAATTTGGGGAATTGTCACTAATGTTATTAAGAAAGTATAGTTCTACAGTTCCTTTCGAAGTCGAGCTACAGGAAGGTCGAGTTGTTCGCGGTATTTAGCAACAGTTCTTCGTGCGATTGGATAGCCTTTTTCTTTTAAAATAACCGTTAGTTTTTCGTCGGTCATTGGTTTTTTTTTGTCCTCTTCTGCAATGACCGTTTCCAAGATGCTTTTAATTTCTCGGGTAGAAACTTCTTCGCCTTGGTCATTTGTCATAGACTCGCTAAAAAACTCTTTGATCAATTTTGTTCCGTAAGGCGTATCAACATATTTGCTATTGGCAACGCGAGACACGGTTGAGACATCCATGTCTATTTCATCTGCAATATCTTTCAGGATCATGGGTCTTAGTTGTTGATCATCACCTGATAAAAGGTAGTTTTTTTGATAATGCATAATAGTACTCATGGTGACAAATAGCGTGTGTTGTCGTTGCTTGATCGCATCAATAAACCATTTGGCAGCATCAAGTTTTTGTTTGATAAACTGAACCGCATCTTTTTGCGATTTTGTTTTTTCTTTGGCATCCTTATACCCTTTTAGCATTTCGTTATAGGGTCTTGAGACGTGTAGTTCAGGCGCATTTCGCCCATTGAGGCTGAGCTCTAGTTCGCCCTCCACAATCTTGATCGTGAAATCCGGAACAACATGTTCAATAGAGCGACTGTTGTTAGAATAAGAGCTTCCAGGTTTTGGGTTTAAGCGTTCAATTTCTGAGATGGCGTCTTTAAGCTGTACTTCTGAGATACTAAACTTTTGCAAGAGTTTTTTGTAGTGTTTTTTAGTAAATTGTTCAAACCCCAATTCGATGATTTTACTAGCGAGTGCTGTATTAGGTGTTTGTGTTTTTCGATGTAATTGAAGTACCAAACATTCTTGAAGATTTCGAGCACCCACTCCTACAGGGTCTAATAGATGTACAACTTTGAGAACAGACTCAATTGTTTTTTCATCGGTAAATATGTTTTGAGTAAATGCCAAATCATCCATAATGTCCAATAAAGGGCGTCGAATGTAGCCACTATCATCAATACTACCAATCAAAAACTCAGCGATTTGATAGTGAGTCTCTTCTAGTGGAAAAGTATTGAGTTGGTCAATAAGGTGTTGTGTAAATGATGTTCCGGAAGCAAAAGGAATCGTTTTTTGCTCATCATCGACACTATAATTATTTGCATGAAGTCTGTATTCTGGAATTTCATCATCACTTAAATAATCATCTACATTGATATCGTCAGCATTAATTTGTTCGTTGTCCATATCATTATCATTGGAATCAAACTCATCTTCATAAACTTCTTCTTGGTCTTTTCCACTTTCAAGCGCTGGATTTTCTTCGAGTTCTTGTTTGAGGCGTTGCTCAAAAGCTTGCGTAGGCAATTGTATCAGCTTCATTAACTGAATTTGCTGCGGGGATAGTTTTTGAGATAACTTATAATGTAAATATTGCTTAAGCATTCATTATTTGGGTTTTTATAAAAATAAGAAAAAAACGTCAGATATATGTTAAGCAGCACTATTTTCGATCAGTACTAATAAAATGAGTCCTAAAATTCAGCGTTGAGCGGCGTTCGTGGATAAGGAATGACATCCCGAATATTACCCATTCCGGTAGCGAACATCACTAAGCGTTCAAACCCGAGTCCAAACCCAGAGTGGACGGCCGTTCCATATTTTCTTAAGTCTAAATACCACCAAAGATCCTCTTCTGGAATATCAAGTTCTGCCATTTTTTCTTTTAAGACGTCTAAACGTTCTTCACGTTGCGAACCGCCTACAATTTCACCAATTCCAGGAAATAAAATATCCATGGCTCTTACTGTTTTTCCATCCTCATTTAGGCGCATATAAAAGGCTTTAATTTTTGCTGGATAATCAAATAAAATAACGGGGCATTTAAAGTGCTGTTCTACTAAAAAGCGCTCATGTTCACTTTGTAAATCGGCACCCCATTCGTCAATAATATATTTAAACTTCTTCTTTTTATTAGGCTTGCAGTTTCGTAAAATATCTATTGCTTCTGTGTAGCTAACTCGCTTAAAGTTATTGTCAACAATAAAACGAAGTTTTTCGGTGAGCGGCATTGGGGCACGTTCATTTTGAGGCTTTGATTTATCTTCTTGTTCTAAGCGTTGTTCCAAAAAGGCAAGATCTTCTTTGTTGTGTTCTAAAATATAGCTAATAACATCCTTCATAAAGTCTTCTGCCAAATCCATATTTCCTGCGAGATCCATAAAAGCGACTTCAGGTTCGATCATCCAAAACTCTGCTAAATGTCTAGACGTATTTGAATTTTCTGCTCTAAATGTCGGGCCAAAAGTATATACCTTCCCAAGCGCCATTGCATATGTTTCAGCTTCAAGCTGACCAGAAACGGTCAAATTCGTTTCTTTCCCAAAAAAATCTTTTGAATAATCCACTTCACCCGCATCGGTTAGTGGTGGATTTTTTGGATCTAAAGTGGTGACTCTAAACATTTCGCCAGCACCTTCAGCATCACTTCCAGTGACAATCGGGGCGTGCATATAATAAAACCCATTTTTATTAAAATACGAATGAATCGCAAACGAGAGTGATGAACGAAGTCGCATTACGGCACTAAACGTATTGGTTCGTGTACGTAAATGGGCTTGTTCTCTTAAAAATTCTAAAGAATGACGTTTGGGTTGTAAGATAGTTTTAGAAACCTCTTCTGGATCGGCATCGCCCAAGATTTCTAAAGAATTCACTTGAACTTCTACAGATTGTCCTTTTCCTTGACTTTCAACCAACCCCCCTTTTATGTGTACCGCAGCTCCTGTTGTAATGCGTTTTAACAAAGTCTCATCCATGCTTTCAAAATCAACCACACATTGGATGTTTTGAAGGCTAGAACCATCATTAAGAGCTATAAATCGGTTCGCTCTAAATGTTCGAACCCACCCTTTGACTTCAATATCTGTATGTTTTAACTCTTGAGTTAATAAATGTGCAACAGTGCTGGTGATCATAAGTACAATTTTTTAATACTACAAATATAAAGTTTTAAGCTAAATTAACAGTGTATGATTTAGTCTTCTTCAAATGCTTCCTCTTCAGGGATAATATTTAGTGCAGGCTTCTTTAAAACTTTCTTGTTAGCGATGCTGCGTTCTAGAGATAACAGTAGGCACGGCAACAACAATAAGTTAGCCAACATCGCCAATAATAAGGTGGCTGAAATCAAGGCACCTAAAGCTACAGTGCCTCCAAAACTAGAGGTTACAAAGACCGAAAAGCCAAAGAACAGCACGATGGATGTATAGAACATACTAACGCCTGTTTCGCGAAGTGCTGCAAAGACAGATTTTTTAATTTTCCAATGATTCGCTAATAACTCTTGTCGGTATTTTGCCAGAAAATGAATCGTGTCATCTACCGAAATTCCAAAGGCAATACTAAAAACTAATATTGTAGACGGTTTTATGGGCACGCCAAGGAATCCCATCATCCCTGCAGTAACTAAAAGTGGCAATAAATTTGGAATCAACGAAATGATAATCATTCGGAAGGAACGGAACATATAGGCCATGAATAACGAGATCAAAAAGATGGCTAGTGCTAAAGATAAAACTAAGTTTTTGACTAAGTATTTGGTCCCCTTTTGAAATAAGTAGGCTTTCCCTGTGATGGAAACATCATACTGTTCTTTAGGGAATAATTTATCAATTTTGGCAAGGAGATCTTCTTCAATACGTTCCATCTTGTCGATGCCAGCATCTTTCATAAACGCAGTGATTCGGGCATAGCGACCTGTGCTGTCGACAAAGTTTTTTAGTAAATCAATATCGGTAGAAGCATTTTTCGCATAGGGTAAAATAAAGCTGTTTTCTTGTGCGGATGGCAGCTGGTAATATTTAGGGTTTCCATTATAATACGCCTGTTTGGAGTACTTTACTAAGCTCACAACCGAAATGGGTTTCGAGAGTTCTGGAATTTCAACAATCAGGTCTTCAAGCGCATTCATTCGCTTTAATGTTGAGAGTTTTATGACGCCTTTTTTTCGTTTGGTATCAATTAAAATTTCTAGAGGCATGACGCCGTTAAATTCACGTTCATAGAATTCTATATCTTTATAAAACTCTGCTTTTTTTGGCATGTCCTCAATTAAACTCCCCGTAGTTTCTATTTGAAAAATTCCAATAATACTAAAAGCAAGCAAAATAATAGCTGTGATGTAAATCGTGATATTTTTCCGCTTAACAGTCTGTTCGATCCAGTCTCCTAGGCGATTAATCCATCGTTTATTTAAGTGTTCTAAATGCTGCTCTTTTGGAATCGGCATAAAACTATAAATGATGGGAATAATTAATAAGCAAAGTATAAAAATGGCAATAATACTCAAAGATGCTACGATTCCAAATTCAGTAAGTAATTTACTTTGAGTAATAATAAAAGTTGCAAAGCCTGAAGCTGTGGTGACATTGGTCATTAAAGTCGCATTTCCTACTTTAGAAATAACGCGTTGTAGCGATTTTGCTTTGTTGCCATGTTTATTGACCTCGTGCTGGTATTTGTTTATTAGAAAAATACAATTGGGGATTCCAATTACAATAATAAGCGGAGGTATTAAGGCCGTAAGAACAGTAATTTCATAGTGCAATAACCCTAAAATTCCAAAAGTCCACATGACGCCAACGACCACTACAAACATGGATATAAAGGTCGCCCTAAACGATCTAAAAAAGAAAAAGAAAATAAGCGAGGTAACCAAAATCGCTGCTAAAATAAATAAGCTAATTTCGTCAACAATATTTTGAGCATTTAGTGTTCGTACATAGGGCATTCCAGAGACGCGCACATCTAAATCATAAGCATCCTCAAATGCTTTCACTTTCGGAATTAAAACAGTTTCTATAAATGCCTTTCGTTCTGGGGTATTAACAATCGATTTATCTAAATAGAGGGCCGTTCGAATAGCTTCTGTTTCTTTATTAAAAAGAATATTATCGTAAAATGGATAGTCCTCAAACAGCGCTTTTTTAAGGGTATTTACTTCGGACTGTGATTGAACAGAATCTTTGATAAATGGGATGAGGTCAAATTGTTTTTTGCGCTCATTTTTAACCAGTTTTTGTAAATCCTTTATGGCAATCACGGCATCCACATTCGGATGATCGTTAAAACTTTTAGAAAAGGTATTCCATGCATTCAATTTTTTAACCGTAAGAAGAGTACTGTCTTTCACCCCCATTACAATCAAATTACCTTCTTCCCCAAAAATATCTAGAAAATGATTGTACTCTAAGTTAATGGGATGGTTATCGGGTAATAAGTTGGCTTCCGTATATGTGAAGCGCATGTTGTTCCATTGCGTGGAAAAAATCCCTGTAGTTAGTGCTACAGCTATAAGAATAATAATTCTATTCCTAAGAATGAGTCGTGCAACGATTTCCCAAAAACCGTTTGAAAAGAGTTTAAACATAGTCTTTTTTGATGGCGACAAAGGTAAATAAAAGGAATCGAATCAGGGTTAAGGAAAGTGGATCTTTCCTTAACAAACATTAAAAAATGAGGAAATTAGATTTTTAAAATTTCAATTTCTTTTGCACTGTATAAGTCATCTGCTTTTTTGACATGTGTGTCGGTAAGTTGTTGGACATCGACTTCAGCATTTTTCTGAAGATCCTCAGAAGCGTCTTCTACATTTTTAATTTCTGAATTTGCATCTTTTCGGGCAGATCGTATCGAAATTTTAGCTTCTTCAACTTCAGACTTCGCTTGCTTGGCTAATTCACGACGACGCTCTTCAGTTAGTGGTGGTACGTTGATAATGATGGTTTCGCCATTATTCATAGGGTTAAATCCTAAATTGGCAATCATAATAGAACGTTCGATTTCTTGTAGCATTCCTTTTTCCCAAGGTTGAACCGTAATCGTTCGACCGTCGGGGGTGTTTACATTTGCAACTTGCGCCAAAGGGGTTTGAGAGCCGTAGTAATCGACCATTACACTGCCCAACATGGCGGGACTAGCTTTTCCTGCACGGATATTTACAAATTGTTTTTCCAAATGCTTTAAGGCATTTACCATCGCTTCTTTTGTGCTATCTAGTATAAAATCTATATCGTCGTTCATGGTTGAGTTTTTTATAAGTATGGTAAACTATTTGTTAACTAACGGTTGTTCCGATCGCTTCTCCAGAAACAATTTTAAGAAGGTTTCCTTGTTTATTCATATCAAAAACAATAATTGGTAACTCATTTTCTTGGCTTAATGTAAAGGCTGTAGTGTCCATTACTTTTAGGCCTTTTTTGAGCACATCTTCAAAACTGATGGTATCAAATTTAATGGCTGTTTTATCCTTTTCTGGATCGGCTGTATAAATGCCATCCACTCGTGTGCCTTTCAAAATCACATCGGCTTCAATTTCGATTGCCCTAAGTACGGCTGCAGAATCGGTTGTAAAGTAAGGGTTTCCTGTTCCGCCTCCAAAAATCACAACCCGTCCTTTTTCTAAATGACGCATGGCACGACGGCGAATAAAAGGCTCGGCGACTTCATTGATTTTTATAGCCGATTGTAAACGTGTCGGAATCCCTGCGTTTTCCAAAGCACTTTGCAGCGCTAATCCATTAATCACAGTGGCTAACATGCCCATATGATCGCCTTGAACACGGTCCATGCCGCTACTTGCACCAGCGACACCTCTGAAAATATTTCCACCACCAATAACGATGGCGACTTGAATCCCTTGCTCCGTAATTTGTTTGATTTGATTCGCGTACTCGGACAAACGATCGGGGTCGATTCCATAATTACGGTTCCCCATAAGGGCCTCTCCAGATAATTTCAGTAATATTCGTTTGTATGTCATAATTGTGTCGCTCGTTGCACAAATATACGCAATATCTTAAATTCCAAAAGGAGTTTTTTGGAATTCTACTCAATTGGGAAGGAATCTGTTTTTGGTGTTCCCCGCTTTTTTATATACTTTGGTGTATTGAATCGATCCCTAATCTATTCTACACCATGAAACAAGTATGGTTTACATAGAGGTTTTAGGAGGGTTGTTTCACGGATAAGTGAGGAGATTTGTAAAGAGAACTAGTCATTAAACTAATATCAATAATGCTTAAATGAAAAATAGGATAATATATTTTAGTGGAATGATTTGCTATTTGAACGACTTAAAACTTTCAATAGATGAGTTTAAAAACAATTTACATAGTAATGTTATCAGTGAAGAAAAAGGAAATAGCGTTCAGATTTTCAACCTAGAATATATAGAGAATTTTTTGACTATAAACTTTTCAGATGGTTCTTCGATGCCTAGAAATCCAAAAATATACGACCAAGAAACACACTCACTTGAAGATAATCCAAGAAATAAAAACCAAATTGAACCAAAGGATTATTTTGCACTCATTGATTTTGAAACTAGTTTTTTGTGGTTAAATAACACAAAGAAAAAATCGTTATTGCTTAGCTTTTTTCAAGACTATTTTAAAAGCAAAGAGATAGTTTTAAAAGACATTTATGACGAACAAAAATTCATAGATACTCTTGAAACCTTAGATGGATTAAAGATTAGCGCAGTACCTGCTAATATTTTTGCATTATCAAATACAATATCACGAGCACTGAATGATGAAATGTATTTAGCAAGTAAAGCAGAATTAAATTTAACCTATGATAAAATTAAGTTTGTTGATAAAATTAAAGATAAAGTTTCAACTGTTCTTCGAAACAGAGAAAGCTTTCAGAGCATTACAATCTCAGGACGAGATCAAAAAAACTTAGGCATGTTTTTTAATAATAATTTATTTACTAGAAAAATATCGTTCAAGTCAGAAATAGATGAAAATGGTATGTTTTCTACAAAGAAAATTTTTGAAAAACTAATATTAGAAATCACAAATGAAGTTAAGAAATGAAAAGAATAACATTATCCATCATTATCATATTTTTATTATCAACATACTTGTATTTGGAGAACACAGATTTAGCTTTTGGCCATATAATCACCTTCCTTTCGATTATTACAGGATTTTGTATTACTGCTTTGTCAATAATATCTACTTCAAATTTTGCTAAACAATTATATAAATTTGAAGATCCAAAAAATAATTCAAAGACCTTGTTACATAATTTAATGGATACTTTTAAAAACTGCATTTTAAGTTCATCGACAGCAATTGTTTTTATTTTAGTTACTTTCTATTTTTCAAATGTAGTGTTTTATAAAATTGAGTTTTTAAGAACATGCATTAGTATTAAATCAGTTCTTATTGGAGTGGTTTGGTATTTCACAATTGTTTCGATAATAATATTTATTAGACTAGTATTTATGTTTTCAAAATTTGTAATTCAGAGTGCAAAACGACAATAAAAAAGCAAAGAGTAAAAAACAAAGTACCCGAATTACCCCGCTATCACGAGTGTCACGCTCGTGACCACTAAGAGTAGAAAACAAGAAATGCTAACCTATATTTGAACTACTAAAAATGAAAAAAATTGCATTAGTTACAGGAGTAAGTAAAGGAATAGGCTATACTTTGACAAAAAAATTATTAAATGAAAATTTTTTTGTTATTGGAACGAGTAGGGATGGAAAAATTAAAGATTTTGTTGGTAAAGATTTTTATGGTTTAAAATTAGATCTCTCAAATCCTCTAAGTATTGAAAACGCGCACAAAAATATTTTTGAAAAGTTTGAACGGATTGATATTTTAATTAATAATGCAGGAATTGGACCAGATTTAGACACGTATAAACCTGAATTAAGCTCTTTCAATACCACTTTTAATGTGAATGTGTCTGGGACTGTGTTTTTTACCGAACCACTCATTCAGTTAATAAACGAAAAAGGAACGCTATTAAATGTGACCTCCAAAATGGGTTCTCTAGAAAATTGTAAACTAACGGATTCTCTGGCGTATCGCATGTCCAAAAGTGCATTAAATATGTACACCAAAATTCTTGCCAACAGATTAAAAGATAAAATAAAAGTTGCTGCCATCCATCCAGGTTGGGTTAAGACTACACTTACAGAAAGGAATATTGAAAAAGGCAGATTGACAGCGGAACAATCAGCAGACAACATGTTCAAGTTTATAGATAGTAAGTTTGAAAGTGGAGTCTTTTGGGATTCTGAAAATGGAGTTAAGCTTTTATGGTAAAAACAGCATTTGCTTGCCAAGTATTTTACTTAAGATAAGCATCACGTTATCGTGAGCGTCCCGCTCAAGACCATCACAATTCATAAACGATCTCAAACAAAACCTGTTATAATTCAACTATCTTCACTTAATTAACCATCACTTTCTTCACTACTTTTTGAGTATTTGAAGATACCTCCAGAAAATACATCCCCGAATTCAAACGACTCACATCGAGACTGTTGGTGTTGTTTTCTTTTTTAAGAATCAGTTTACCATACACATCATAAAGCAGCAAACTGCTGAGGGCAACTTTAGACGAAACATGAATAGTATCCGTAGCAGGATTGGGAAACACACTGAGCGAATCGTCTAAATTTAAATCCGTAACACTTAATACAGATTGGTACACTTTCACATAATCGATAATCATAGACGTTTGCATAAAGCTGGCATCAATTGTTCCAGAGTATCCACCCATTGCGAGGTTCAATAATATATATTGATCTTCATAAAAAGGCCATGTACTGTCATTTTTAACGGCTGGGTTGTAGGTGTAATACCCAACGTTATCAACCAAAAACGTAATTTGATCTGGCGACCAGTTCATGGAGTAAATATGGTAATTTGCATTCACGTCCGAAATACCCATCCCTAAAGTATTCATGGTGTTACCGCTACTAGAAGTCGTATGTAGGGCACTCGACACATGATTTAAAGCCCCTAAACCGTGCTCCATGATGTCTATTTCTCCACAAGCGGGCCAATTGGTATCTCCAAAACTAGAATCCCAAAAAGCACCTGGCTCATTAATGTTTTTACCGAGTGTCCAAATAGCAGGCCAGGTACCATTCTCACTTGGTAATTTTGCTCGGACATCGACTCTACCATACGTAAACGCAAATTTTGAATTGAGACGTGCTGAGGTATAGTTTTTTGTTAATCCTTGATCATTCCAATTTTCTTTTTTGGCAACAATATTTAGATTTCCTGAAGTGTCTACAAAAGAATTTGCCACACGATTGGTGTAATGCTGTTCTTCGTCATTAGCCCATCCCTTTCCGGGTATAATAATTTTTGTTTGATGATGCCAGTTTGTGGGGTTCACAACGCCAGGAGTATCAAAGTTATCTTCCCAAACTGGATCGCCGCCATAAATCACATCCAATACGTTTGGATCTACCTCTTCTGACCCATCGTCTATAGTATCTAATAAATAGGTGCCAGAGGTTGTGACGCCACTGTCGATAAAAATGGTTAAGCGATCATAAGATCCACTTGCATTCACAGGGGTCGTACCATCAGAGCTTAATACGGCATTTGCAAAATCGAAAGTAATATTATGTGTCCATGTACTTCCGTTTCCAGCTGGTATATTTTGAATCACCTCAACATCAAAATTTTCGCCTCCTTCTAATTTGAGAAGGATAGTGTGCGCATTGGGGTCAAACCTGTAGAATGATAACGAAATGGTTTTTTGAAAATCTAGATCAATAGCTCTTGATAAACCAATTGTAAACCCTTGCCAAGCATTTGTTCCATCATTAAAAAATTGCCCGACAGAATTCCCTGTATTGCTAGGGTCTGTTCTTAAAGAAAAACCACTGCCATCAAAAGTTGTAAAGATTTCTGAACTGTCAGAAAAATCAATAGGCATTTGTTGTGAAAAAGATAGTGGAGACCCCACTAAAAAAAGAAGTAATAAATAGGTAAATTTACGAGGCATAGATATAGGATTTTAGACTTCAAAAATATAGTATTTTAGTTCATTAATTTTATTTTTACACTATACAAAAACTATACAAGCTGAAATCTGTTTATTGAAAATGTATGAATCAGAAAATACATAGAAACTTTTCAGGGTGTATTTACGTTTTATAATGTCGAATTACCTAGCCTATACTAGAAGAAAGTACACTAGATTTGGTGTTTAAAGTTTTTTTCTTTACTTTGTATACTTAAATTGATCCCAAATCTATTCTACACCATGAAAAATGTATGGTTTACATCACAATTGTAGCGCTTTATCATTTTGATAGGCTGTGTGGAATGTTTGTTTAAGGAGTTTAATAACAAAACCTATGCTTAAGTTGTACTATTTAATTGTTCCTATTATTTTATTTGGTTGTAAACTTGAAAAAAAACAACCCATCATTGTGAAGTTGAAGAATTAACTAGGCCAAACCTTAAACAGCTGATTAAGATTATAACCACAATACAATGGAAACACATAATCAAAAATTAACTCCAAAATCATTTCTGAACACATTAGCGATTTTTCATCTGGCTTTCACTTTCGCCCCGCTAGCTTTCGGGCTGTTTGTGTTATATACAATGAACGAATCGAAACTTAATTTTGACAATTTTGCCGATCCTCTTTTGTACATACTCAGTGCCGTTGGAGTTGTCAGTGTGTTTCTTTCAAACTATTTGTATAAAATGCACATTAATAGCCTAAAAGAAAAACCTAGTTTGAGAGAAAAAATAAGCGGATTTCAAGCCGCGATAATAGTCAGTCTTGCTCCACTAGAAGGGGCTTCATTATTAGCAACTTTTGCAGCGGATAATTATTCAAATATTTTTTATTTAATTGTATCAGCCGGGTTAATTTGTTGCATTTTTTATCGAAGACCAACAAAAGATAAAATAGCGCGCGATTTAGAACTAAACAGTGCGCAAAAAAATCAATTCAATAAAAACGAAGAATTCATCGATTGATAGGCCGTTCACAATTATGAATATTTTTTTTAAACATCGTCAAATGGTATGAATCTTATGAGTGACCGTTAAAAAAAATGTATCGAGATATACAAATGAACATTTAAAAATGAAACAACTCCAATTAGTAGTTATATTTTTCACCATTTTTGTAACGTCTTCACAACACATAGTGTCCCAAAAGGGCACGGACTTTTGCGCTCAAATTACGGCTTTAAACGCCGTTCTAAAAGAAAATCATTACAACGCAAAACCCATTGATGATGCATTTTCTAAAGCAGTGTATGAGTTGTTTATTAATGCCCTAGATCCTGAAAAAATTATTTTCACGAAAGATGATATTGAAATTTTTAATAAAGATAAAGAGCATTTAGACAGTTATATTACTCAGAACAATTGTTCTTTTATCGATAAATACAGCACTCTTATAAAGACTAAAATAAAGCATAGAATGGTCTTTTTATCAGCACTTAAAAATAAAAAATTACGGTATAACTCTTTAGATTCAATCTCTTATAGCGCTACAAAAGAGTTTGAGTATTCAAAAAATAGTGAAACTTTAGATACGTATTGGGATAAAAAAATTCGTTTAAAGATCATCTATAAAGTAACTGAGATGGACTCCACCTTAACATATTTACAAAAGAATTTTATCGATTTCGAAAAACGAATTAAAGAGGCGGTTATTGAAAACGAAATATGCCTTCTAGAGGAGCTTTTGAACCATGATATTATTTCGAGAACTAAAGAGCAGTTTTTAAATGCCATTGCTCATTACCAAGATCCAAATTCAGTGTTTTTTAATTTTTATGAAAAAGAAGTTTTTGAAACTGCACTTTCTACCCATGATCTTTCCTTTGGAATCGCTGCGAATAAAAATGAAAAAGGAGATATTGTCATCACATATATTGAACCGGGAGGTGCTGCATTTTTAGATCAAAAAATGGAAACTAATGATGTTATATTAAATTTAACATCAGGAAAGACGTCTCTAAATACCAATTGTGTTTCTATTGAAAATATTACAGAATATTTAAATCAACACGACACCATTGTGTTTAAAGTTAAAAATAAAAGCGGCGGAATCCTAGATGTGAAACTCACAAAGTCTGCTTCTAAAATTGAAGAAAATTCTGTAAGAGGCTATGTCCTAAATAACGATTACGGATATATAAAAATCCCTAGTTTTTATATAGACTTTGAGTCATCAAACAATCAAGGGCTTGCAAATGACGTTGCTAAAGAAGTTTATAAATTAAAAAAAGAAAATATTAAAGGTTTAATTCTAGACCTTAGATATAATGGCGGTGGGTCTATGAGTCAAGCCAGTGACTTGGTTGGGATGTTTATTAATAAAGGCCCTATTACCATTATAAAACAAAATTCTACCGACCCAATTACGGTTAAGGATTTTAAAAGAGGAAGTATCTTCTCAAAACCAATCGTCATTATTGTAAATAGTTTTAGTGCTTCCGCTTCCGAATTATTTGCGGGCGCTATGCAAGATTATAACAGAGCTATTATTGTGGGTTCTACAACTTATGGAAAAGCAACAGCTCAGCTAATTTTACCAATTCATGCGGATATGGAGTTCGGATTTTCAAAAATTACAGTTGAAAAATTTTATCGAATTTCTGGGAAAAGCCATCAATCTACAGGTGTTGTTCCAGATGTGATATTTCCGTCTTTTTACGATGATTTTGAAATAGGTGAACAGTATGAATCACATACGCTCAAATCAGATTCTATAGCGGTTTCTTTTCAACATACGCCTCTTGAATTCAAAAACAAAGAGGCCATCCTAAAGAATTCTAAAAATAGAATTCTTACTGATAAAGGATTTCAGTTTTTAAAGAAAATGAATGCCTATTATTTAAAAAACTTCATTCATCTGAATTACTCTCTTAGATTAAATTTAAAAAATATTTATGAGCACAGTCATCAACTTTTTGAGGGCTGGGAGGCATTAGAAACCTCTTTTAATGAACTCAAAAAAACAGATGCCTTGTCGGTTACCAACTCAGAATCTACGAATCAAATTATTCAATTTAACGATGAAGATACCGAATACAATAAGCTAGTCTTGGTGGAGATATCTACAGACTTTCATATCAAAGAAGCCTTAAATATACTCACAGATTACTCAAATTTAAATTAATTAAAAATGAAAAATTTAAAAATTATATTAGTGGCATTCCTTCTATTTCAACTTTCATCGTCCAATGCCCAATCTCATGATACGGCTTTAGAGTATTTGAGTTTTGTTGGTAAAAACCAACTAACCATTACCAAAAGTATGTGGAGTTATACCAAAGCAATAGCACATAGTAAAAGTGATAAAAATATTGACAGAAAGCGAACTGCCTTAATAAAAACGATCGATAATGCCATTTCTAAAATTCAAAAAACAAAAGGGTTTGGGGGTGTCGAATTTAAAAATCAAGTTTTAAAGCATTTGAGGCTAAACAAAAGCTTACTGAAAAACGACTATGCCGAAATTATTGATATGAAAGCAGTTTCCGAACAGTCTTACGATTATATGGAAGCGTATTTCTTAGCGCAAGAATTAGCAGATAAAAAAATGGAAGAAGCACAATTAGAATTTGAAACGAATTACGACGCCTTTGCTGCAAAACATAAGATTGAACTTGTGGAGGTCGAATCGGATCTTAGTAAAAAAATGACGATATCAAACGCGGTTTTTAAAAACTACAAAGAGATGTATCTTATTTTTTTTAAGGTCAATATAAATGAAGTGTATTTATTGGACGCCATAGATAGTAACGATATAAATACGATTCAACAAAACGCCAATGCTTTAAGTCAATTTGCTACGGAAGGATTAGAAATTTTGAATACGGTTGAGTTATATAAAAACGACCCTTCACTTATTAAGATAACAAAAAAATTGTTTAATTTTTACATTGACGAATCAGATAATAAAATTACTGAGATTACAGATTTTTTAATTTTAAATGAAGATTTCAACAGCATCAAAACCACCTTAGATAAAACGCCACAAAAAAAACGAACCCAAAAACAAATCAACTCTTACAACGATAAGGTTAAAGAATTAAATAGAAGTGTAAAAAACTACAATGCTTTAAATGACAAATTGAATAGCAAAAGAAGTAGTTTAATTAATGAACTAAACAACACAAATACGCGGTTTTTAGCAAAACACATCCCGAAGGATTAAAAAGTATTTTTGACCCCAAGGGAGGACCGTTTCGTGCCAATGTTCCAACAAAACAAAAAATCCTGTTTAGCAGGCGCCAAACAGGATTTAAATAAATATATAGTATGTTTTTATTAACCTAGAGACACACGTTTAAAACCAGTGATAGAAACATCGCCATAGCTTTCAACATAGTTGGCAACTCGTACTTTATCATCTTTGATAAAGTTTTGATCTAGCAAACATTGTTCTTGATCTAAAGATGTATTATCAGAAATAAAACGCTCCATTTTGCCAGGTAAAATTTTGTTCCAAATCTGTTCTGGTTTCCCTTCAGCTTTCAATTCTGCTTTTGCAGCCTCCTCAGCTTGTGCTAAAACATCAGCTGTTAATTGCGCCATAGAGATGTATTGAGGGATGTTTTTAAGCGTTTTTCCTAAACGACCTAACTCGATGTTGTCTTTTTCAATCACGGCAATTCTAGCTTCTGTTTCAGAAGCAATGAATGCTGGGTCAAAATCTTTAAACGAAAGCGTAGAAGCTCCCATAGAAGCAACTTGCATCGCCACATCTTTTACCAAAACATCAGCGTTGTCTACTTTTGCGGACAATCCAACAACAGCAGCAATTTTGTTAATATGTACATAAGAACCAACAAAGGCGGCTTCAATTTTATCAAAAGCGTTAATGTCTAGTTTTTCACCAATCACACCCGTTTGTTCGATTAATTTTTCTGCAACCGTCATGCCTCCAAAGTCAGCCGCTAAAAAGGCTTCTTTAGTATCATGGTTCAATGCGATATCTCCAAATTGACTTGCTAAGGCTAAAAAGTTTTCATTTTTTCCAACGAAATCTGTTTCACAACCTAAAACGATCGCAACACCAACGGTGTTGTCCGCATTAATTTTTGCAACAGCAGCACCTTCAGAAGAGTCACGATCGGCTCTATTGGCAGCTACTTTTTGTCCTTTTTTACGAAGGTTGTCAATTGCTTTATCAAAATCGCCTTCAGCTTCAACTAAGGCTTTTTTACAGTCCATCATTCCTGCGCCCGTAGCTTGTCTTAATTTATTTACTTCTGCGGCTGTTATTTTTATCATGATTTAAATGTTTAAAAAAAGTCGTTCAAATTTTCCGTGAGAAGAACCTGAACGACTTTGTTATTACTTAATTACTTATAATTGATTTGTTATTCTTTTTCTTCCTTAGCAACATCTACTACAGGCGCTTCTTCAACTACAGGCGCTTCTTCAACTACTTTTTTAGCTTTAGCGGCTTTTGGAGCAGCGGCTACTTTTTTAGTTTTTTTAGCGTCTGTTGTTTTTTCTGCTACATCAGCTTTAGGTTCTGCTGTTGTTGTTTCAGCTTTTGCATCAGTCTTAGCTTCTTTTGGTGCTTCAGCTGCTTTTTCAGTATCTTTGCTATCTTTTTCTGCTTTTCGTGTTGCTAAACCTTCAGCAATTGCTTCGGTTACGTTCGTAAGAATTTTCTCGATAGATTTAGAAGCATCATCATTTGCTGGAATCACATAATCCACTTGTCGTGGATCAGAGTTTGTATCTACCATTGCAAAGATTGGAATGTTTAATTTTTGTGCTTCTTTGATCGCGATATGCTCACGTTTGATGTCAATTACAAACAACGCTCCTGGAAGGCGTGTCATGTCTGAAATCGAACCTAAATTTTTCTCTAATTTAGCTCTTAAACGATCTACTTGTAAACGTTCCTTTTTAGAAAGTGTTAAAAACGTACCGTCTTTTTTCATACGATCAATTGTCGCCATTTTCTTAACAGCTTTACGAATCGTTACAAAGTTAGTTAGCATTCCACCAGGCCATCTTTCAGTAATGTAAGGCATGTTGACGTTCGCTGCTTTTTCAGAAACGATGTCTTTTGCTTGTTTTTTAGTCGCAACAAATAAGATCTTACGACCTGAGATTGCGATTTTTGCTAAAGCTTCAGAAGCTTCTTCAAGTTTTGCAGCGGTCTTGTAAAGGTTAATAATATGGATACCATTACGCTCCATATAAATGTAAGGAGCCATGTTTGGATCCCATTTTCTTGTAAGGTGACCGAAGTGTACACCACTGTCTAATAATTCTTTTACTTCTACTAATGCCATTTTGTAATAGTTTACGTTCTGTTGAATTAGCAATGCTTGGGTGGCTTTTTTTTTAAAGCCTTAAACATTTAGATGCTAAACTAAGTCTTGGTAGTTGGCCCACCATAGACAACAATAACTGGTTTAAATTATAAATATTAACGTTTCGAGAATTGGAATTTTTTACGCGCTTTTTTCTGTCCGAATTTTTTACGCTCAACCATTCTTGGATCTCTTGTCAATAAGCCTTCTGGTTTCAGAACACTTCTATTTTCTTCATCTAATTCGCACATTGCGCGAGATAAAGCTAAACGAATTGCCTCTGCTTGACCTGTAATACCACCTCCAAAAACATTTACCTTAACATCAAAGTTGCCTTCGTTGTTAGTCAATGCAAAAGGTTGATTAACTTTGTACTGTAAAGTTGCAGACGGAAAATAATCGTTTACATCTTTTTTGTTCACGGTAATTGATCCTTTTCCAGGAACAAGATAAATACGTGCTACGGCCGTTTTTCTACGACCAATTTTGTGAATAACCTCCATTAGTTAACTTCGTTTAAGTTGATTGCTTTTGGTTTTTGAGCTTCGTGAGAATGCGCAGTTCCAGCCACAACGTTTAGATTACGGAATAATGCAGCTCCTAATTTGTTCTTAGGAAGCATTCCTTTAACTGATTTTTCAACTAACCTCGTTGGATCTTTAGCAAACATCTCAGTTGCGGTTAGCGAGCGTTGACCACCTGGATAGCCTGTATGACGGATATACGTCTTTTCAGTCCATTTGTTTCCAGATAGAATTATTTTTTCTGAATTGATAACAATAACGTTATCTCCACAGTCAACGTGTGGTGTAAAGTTAGTTTTATGCTTACCTCTTAAAAGTATTGCAACTTTAGAAGCTAAACGTCCTAACGTTTGTCCTTCAGCATCTATCAAAACCCACTGCTTATTCACAGTAGCTTTGTTGGCCGATATTGT
>Ga0115550_1001309_pt1 | contig 18791 bp, 12 predicted proteins | sample COGITO_mtgs_1005_FD_87177 | JGI IMG/M metagenome (GOLD analysis project Ga0115550, IMG submission 87177) | Pelagic marine microbial communities from North Sea - COGITO_mtgs_100511 | ecosystem: Environmental > Aquatic > Marine > Epipelagic | place: Germany:Helgoland, sampling site Kabeltonne... | reverse complement strand
TTTATATAAGGCAAAAACAAACTTTACCATTTGTTTAAAAGCTTGACCAGAAAGGCCAAGATTAAATGCTATTCTTCTTGCTTGAAATCCTTGAACGCCAACTTTAGGATCAATTTCTTCAGTAAAAATTAAGTGTGGTGTTTTTTCTGCAACAGATTCAATATCCATTCCACCTTCGGTAGAATACATGAACATATTTTTACCTGTATTTCTGTTTAACAAAACACTCATGTAATATTCTTCTGGCTCATTTTCACCTGGATAATAAACATCTTGGGCAACCAATACTTTATGAACTCGCTTGCCTTCTTTTGAAGTTTGAGGGGTAACCAAGTCCATTCCGATTATTGAATCAGCTACAGATCTAACCTCATCAAGGTTTTTGGCCAATTTAACGCCGCCACCTTTTCCTCTTCCACCAGCGTGTATTTGGGCTTTAATTACCCACCAACCTGTGCCAGTTTCTTCGGTTAATTTTTTAGCAACGTCAACTGCTTCATTTCCATTATTGGCCACATATCCTTCTTGAATAGCAACTCCTGATTTTTTTAAGATTCCTTTTGCTTGAAACTCGTGTAAATTCATTAGAGATTTATTTTTTTCTTGAAGGCCAAAAATAGGATAATCAAATAATTTTCTACCCTAATTCAGGTTTTGTTTTTGGCAATTTATCAAGGTTTTGATTTATTTATTTGTTTTGCCTCATGATAGAAGCTCAACAACTTATTAAATCATACAATAGTTTAAAGGTTTTAAAGGGAGTAAGTCTTAAAATAGAAAAAGGTGAAGTTATTTCTATTGTTGGCGCTTCGGGAGCTGGTAAATCTACTTTGCTCCATATTTTGGGCACATTAGACCAGCCTGACCAAGGCAAACTATTCATTAACAATACAGATGTTTTTTCCCTTAAATCAAAAGCAATATCTGCCTTTAGAAATAAAGAAATTGGGTTTATTTTCCAATTTCATCATTTATTGCCTGAGTTTACTGCGTTAGAAAATATTTTAATTCCGGGAATGATTGCGGGTAAAACCAAAAAAGAATTAGAAGATAAAGCTTTGAATTATTTAGATATTTTAGGGTTAGTAAATAGAAAAAATCACAAACCTTCAGAATTAAGTGGTGGAGAACAGCAACGTGTTGCCGTTTGCAGGGCATTAATTAATTCGCCCTCTGTAATATTTGCTGATGAACCTTCAGGCAATTTAGATTCAGCTTCATCTAAAGAATTGCATCAACTATTTTTTGACTTGCGAGATCAATTTAACCAAACCTTTGTTATTGTAACACACAACAAAGAGTTAGCCAATATGGCGGATAGAAAACTAGAAATTGTGGACGGAATAATTGCCTCTTGAAAAAATCTGAATTAAAAAATTTACTCGACCAAAAATACCTAGAATACAATAATTTAAATTTTATTGATTCTGATCCTGTTTCTATTCCTCATAGGTTTTCGTTAAAACAAGATATAGAAATTTCAGGTTTTTTGGCGGCCACCATTTCATGGGGACAAAGAATTACCATTATCAAAAACGCCAATAAAATCATTCATTTTATGGATGAAGCCCCTTTTGATTTCATTAAAAACTCTAGTGAAAAAGACCTATTAAAATTTCAAAAATTTGTGCATAGAACCTTTAATGGTGAGGACTGTATGTTTTTTGTTGATACACTTAAAAAAGTTTATTCTAAACACAACTCATTAGAAGATTTATTTTATCATCCAAATGGTGTAAAAGCAGGATTAGTAAAGTTTAGAGAAGAGTTTTTGAAATTTCCACACCTTACAAGAACAGAAAAACACTTGGCAAATCCGTTAAAGAATTCCTCAGCCAAAAGACTAAACATGTACTTGCGTTGGATGGTTAGAAAAGATGATGGAAATGTTGATTTTGGCATTTGGAATAAAATTAAAACCAAAGACCTATTTTTGCCCTTAGATGTTCACACGGCAAACGTCGGCAGAAAACTAGGATTACTTGCCCGAAAACAAAATGATTGGAAAGCCGTTGATGAGCTTACAACCACCTTAAAACAATTTGATTCAAATGATCCTGTAAAATATGATTATGCTCTGTTTGGATTAGGTATTTTTGAAAAATACTAGCAACCTTTTTCTTTTATTTGTTGTCTATAATAATGAGGAAATATATTTAAGTACTTGAAACAACTTCTTTTAAAATTTATTTTAGTTTTATTTAGTCTGTCTGCTTTTTTTCAAGCTGATGCAACACACTTAATTGGTGGGACAATTGGATACGATTATCTTGGCTCTGCAGGAGGAAACAACCACAATTACAGAATAAGGCTTACCACTTACCAAGATTGTAATTCACTTAATTGGTGGAACGTTGGGGGCACATTTCCTGTCCCAACTGCCGAAATTGGAATTTATGAATCTACCCTAATTGGAGGTTTTATTTTTCGGGACCAAATTTTGTCTTTATCACTAACAGATTCAAATTTAGTTAAATCAGGCAGCACAGATAGTTGCTTCATTCCTATTAACAACTATTGTGTATATCAGGTAGATTATGAAGCTATTGTTACTCTACCTGCAACCAACGTAGGATATCATTTTGTTTATGATGTATGCTGCAGAGGAGATGCTTATCCTGTTGGAAACGGACCAAATAACATTAGTTTATTTGGTCAAGTAGGGTCAATTTATCACGCTTGGGTGGGTCCTACTTCGTACGGAAATAGTTCACCCATTTACGATACATTAGACCCCTATTTGTGCATAAGCGACACAAACCAAACTCCCAGGTTAGCTAAAGATCCTGATGGAGATAGTTTGTTTTTCTTTTTTATAACACCTTATGATGGTTCAGGTAATTCAGCATCTTCTCCACCACCAAATTTTATTAATTATCCTTTTACAGATACAGTAAATTATGTTGCAAATCACAGCAGAGATAAGCCACTCGGACCAGGAAGTTATGCAAGCATAAACCCTGCTACAGGAAAGGGAAAATATTACGGAACAACACAAGGTATTTATGTTTTGGCTACACAAGCCGCCGAATTTGATACCGCAGGAAACATTATTGGGGTATCAGGATTTGAATTTCAGTACATTGTTGCTCCTTGTCAAAACCTTGGTCCAAAAAATACGGCAGATCCCAATTTAATTGGCAATAATTTGATTTATTCAGTTGAAGAAGGAGATACCATATGCATTGATGTGGAATACTTTGACCCCGATAGCTTACAAGTTTTAGTGGGCTTAGAAAGCGATAGTAATATTTTTAGTCCTCTGGCTTTTAATCCACCAGCAATTGTAGGAGCTCAGATGTATGATCCTGCAACAGCAATTTCTTCGAGGCAGGTTTGCTGGGTAACTAACTGTAATATGGGTAGAGTTAATAGCTATGAGTTTACCTCTTTTGCTGTAGACTCAGGCTGCCCAAATAGAAGTGCAGATAATATTTATGAAATAAAAATTTTGCCTTTTGAGTTTCCAAAAGGAATAACAGGCAGTTCTATTGCATGCCCAAACCAATCTTATACCTATCAAGTAGATTCAATTTTTGGCGCAACATATAGCTGGAGCATTACTAATGGATCGATAATAAGTGGAAACGGCAAGCATCAAATAACCGTTGAATGGTTAAATTCAGCAGATTCGGGAAGTTTAACTGTAAACCCAATAAGCAGGTTTGGATGCGTTGCAAATTCAAAAATTAAAGATGTTGATATTACCCAAATGGTTCCTTTAAATGCAGGTACCGATACCATAATTTGTGGCAGCGACACGCTTCAACTGGGAGGTCAACCCACAGGGCCTAGCTATTATTCTTACAAATGGACTAATGATATTTATTTAGATGATGACTCTCTATTAAACCCAATTGCCTTTCCTGATACTGCAACCATGTTTACAGTTACAGCATATGATACTACAGGTTGTATTATTAGAGATTCTGTTTACATCGACATTACTATCAATACATTGGATGTTGGCCCCAACCTTTACGTTTGCCCTGGAGATTCTGTTCAAATAATTGCCAAAGGTGTTACCTCTTACAGTTGGAGTCCGTCAAGTACATTAACAGCTGCAAATGTTTCAAATCCAATTGCATTTCCTTTAGATACAACATATTACGCTTTGGTTGGAACTTTAAACAATTGTACATTTTTCGATACTGTTCGAGTAGATGTTGATAGTGTGGTTCCATCATATATCCCACCCCAAGTTAAAGGTTGTTTTGGAACTCCAATTAATATTGGAGGATCCCCAACTGGGCCTAAATACACTACTTTTAAATGGACACCAAACCTCAATATAACAAGCGATACAGCAGCTAACCCTTTCTCAACACCCCCAACAAATACATCTTATTACTTGGAAGTTTTTAACGGAGCTTGTTTTGGGTTTGATACAGTTGATGTAATTGTTGATTCCTTGCCTTTTGTTGACGCAGGAAATGATACATCTGTTTGTGGTGGATTTTCAATAACCTTAAATGGGAAAGGTGATAGTTTAATACAAACTATTTGGAACTTTGATTCTGGAATATTCTTTGATTCGATTTTTAATCCTACGCTAATCGTTAACCAAAACGAAAAACTATTTTTTACTGGAACTAACAAAAATGGATGTTCAAATACAGATTCAATAATATTAAATTACAAACCCTTGCCACTTCCTAACCTTCCAAATGACACTTTGCTATGTTTTGGAGACACAATACTTTTTAACGTTGGCGGTGGAAGCAGTTTTACCTGGGGCCCCAACATTGGCCTTTCGGACACATCAATTGCAAATCCCAAGTTTTTCCCTAGTGATACAACACAGTACATTCTAAACGTTACTGGAACAAATGGTTGCCAAAACTCAGATACAACAATTATTAATGTTACATATTTAAATACTTCAATTTCTCCAAACATATTTATTTGTCCAGGAGACTCAACTCAGCTAGCAGCAACAGGAGGCGTAAATTATAGTTGGGATAATGGAACTAAACTCAATAATGATTCTATTTCTAACCCATTGGCATTTCCGGTAAATACGACAAACTTCTTGGTGACAATTTCTGATGCTTTTGGGTGCCAAAAAATTGATAGCGTATTGGTTGAAGTAAGTGAAGGTAACTTCATTATTGGGCTAACAAATAGAATTTTATGTTATGGAGATTCAACACAATTAAATGCGGTTGGGTTAACTAATCCTAAGTGGTTACCTATTACAGGCCTAAATGATGCGAATATTGTTGACCCAATTGCAACTCCTTTTGATAGTACTTATTATGCTGTTTCGGGTATTGATAGCAATGGTTGTAAAAACCAAGACTCTGTTTTTATTGCTGTATTGAACAAGCTAGATGCAAGGGCAGGAAATGACGTAAATATTTGTGCCGGAGACTCCTTTCAAATTGGCGATAATTTCATACAAGGTTATGTTTATGCTTGGGAGCCTCAAATTTTGTTAAACAACCCTTTAACTCCTGCTCCAAAAGGAACAGTTAAAACTAGAACTCCTTTTATTTTAACTGTTACCAATCAGTTTAACTGCTCTTGGCAAGATACAGTTTTGGTAAATGTATTTGATATTAAAGCTCCAGATGATACACTAATATGCTCAAAAGGAAGTTCACAATTAACAGTAACACCTTTTTATGGAGTAGAACCATACACCTACAGTTGGACTCCAGGTTCTGGACTTTCAGATTCAACAATTGGTAACCCAATATTAACTAGTGCTGCTAATATTACCTATAGAATAATTGTAGAAGACTCTACAGGTTGTGCTGATACCACATTTACAGAAATAATAAAAGCCAATAAACCTACAGCTGAATTCGAAACAAAATATTTTCCTGCTTGCGAGCAAATGGAACTTAGATTAGTAAATACAAGTGTTGATGTTTTTAACAGCTTTTGGGTTATTAATTCAGATACAAGTTTCGAAGAATCTCCATATTTACAAATACCATATTCTAGTCCAACAAATATTACCTTAATTGTTTCTGCTGTAGAAGGTTGCACCGATACCGTTGAATCTGAAGATGTTTTAAAACTTTTTGATGATTATGTAAATGTTGAAATTTCAAACGTTTTTACACCAAATGGTGATGGAATGAATGACTTTTTTGAATTCCCGGTAGAAAACAAATTAATGCCTTGCACCGAATTTGAAGTTTACAACAGGTGGGGAAATTTGATGTTTATTTCTCAAGGAAATTTTCACTCATGGGATGGAACTACCTTTGATGGGCAGCAAGTTCCTGATGGAATATACTTCTACACCCTAAAGGTAAACTCAAAAGAGTGGAAAGGAAGTGTTCATTTATTTAGATGACACAATTCACTTTTTAAACCTAAAAAAATTAACATATTTACAGCACAAAATTTAAGGATGGAACAATATGATGTTTGCGTAATTGGAGGAGGCCCTGCAGGATATGCCGCCGCCATGCGAGCTATTGATTATAAGAAAAAAGTTGTTTTAATCGAAAAAAGTAAAGTTGGTGGAACAGGCATATACAATGGTGCACTTTCTTCAAAAACTTTGTGGGAAATTTCTGAAAAACTTTACGATATCAACGAAACAATTGCATCCAAAAACAGAGAGAAATTTGAACTCCCATGGAGTGATGTGATCCAAACTATGAAGGAGGCGATATTTGACAGAAAAATACAGTATTCGGCTCACATAACTTTGCTGCAAGAAGAGAGTAAAGACCATAATTTATTTGCTTACGAAAGAGGTTCAGCAAAAATGCTTAACTCTAATGAAGTTGAAATCACCAATAAAAGAGGAGAAGTAAAGGTTATTAAAGCCGATAACATAATTATTGCGACTGGCAGCAGACCAAGAACAATCCCAACAATTGCTGTTGACCACAAAACCATAATGACAAGCGATAGTATTGAAAGTATTGAAGACTATCCGAAAAGCTTGGTAATTTTAGGGGCAGGTGTAATTGGATGTGAGTATGCTACAATATTTTCAAACTTTGGCAAAACCAAGGTTTACATGATTGATAAAGCCCATAAAATCTTGCCTTTCGAAGACGATGACATTGCATCTATGGTTGCACAAAACCTTAGAAACAAAGATGTTACGATTCATCACGATGCTGACTTAGTAAGGATGGAAGTAATTGATGGTGAAGTTGAATATGAAATTAAATACTCAACAGGTAAATCAGAAATTATTCGCGTTGAAAAAGCTCTACTATCAATAGGGAGAATTCCAAATGTTGAAAACATTGGTATGGAAGCCACAGGCGTAAAAATGAGCGCTCGAGGAAGACACATTGGAGATATTGATACACAGACAAATATTCCAAATATTTACGCCGTTGGCGATGCATCAGGTAGAATTGCGTTGGTTAACATGGGTGAACTCGAAGGTAGACATGCCGTAGAAAAAATAGTGAACCAAAATTGCCCCCCTTTGTCTTATAAAAATGTTTCAACAATAATGTTTTTACATCCAGAGGTTGCAACTGTTGGGCTTAATGAGAAAATGGCACTTGAACAAAACATTCCTGTTAAAATTGTAAAGCTAGATTACTCTTTAATTGCTAGAGCAATTGCCAAACGCAAAACCCAAGGATTTTTTAAAATTATTGTTACTGACGACGATGAAATGAAAATTTTAGGAATGAGAGCCATTGGAGCCCATGCCTCAAGTGCCATTCAGGGGGTTGCTTTATTAATGCAAATGAACGAAAGTATTACCCAATTGGCAGAGCTTGTTCACCCGCATCCATCAATAATTGAAGGAATACAAGAGTGTGTTAGAATGCTGCTAAATAAATCAGTTTTTAAATCTGCTGTTTTTCAGGATGGGTTAAAATGCTACAGGCTTTGCGATGGAGAAAAAATTCCTTTACAAAGACTTTAATTTATTGGCGGGGCAAATTTTGAATTTGTTAGAAAATCATCATCTGTTAACGTTTTTAAAAAGGCAACCAAAGCAGCTTTTTCATTTTCGGTTAAAAACAAACCATTAGCAATTCCAGTTGGATTTCCATTAATATCTGCCTTAAGCATAATTGGTGCTAGAGTTGATGTAATTTTAACTCCTGAATTATAATGTTCCACTACTTCTTCTAAGGTTTTAAACCTTCCATCATGCATGTAAGGAGCAGTTTTTTCAATATTTCTTAATGATGGTACCTTGAATTTCCCTTTATCAAAAGGATCACCAGTAACTTCTTCCAAACCTAATTTTAAATTAGCATCTAAACCATTATTCATAAAATCTAAGTTGGTAAATAATGGTTGCCCGTGGCAATGGAAGCAGTCACCTCCAGGCTTATCAAAGGAGGTTTGGCGAGGTTCTCTATTAAAAATTTCGAACCCTAAAAATTCTTGTGGAGTCAGTTGGGTTTCAACCTTCATGAACTTATCAAACTTTGAATTGCCTGAAAGTAAGGTTAACTCAAACTGTGTTATGGCATCTGCAACTAGGGAGGAGTCAATTACTGCAAAATCATATGCTTTAAAAAACATATCGGTATAAGTTTGATCTGCTTTTATTTTTTCTATTGCATTTGCCCAAGTATTATGCATTTCAACCGGATCGGTAACAGGCAAAAGGGCTTGGTGAGGTAAAGATGGAGACCTGCCATTCCAAAAAAACTTATCATAATACGCCAAATTGAATAAAGCCATTGAGTTTTTTGTGCCTGATATTCCATCAATTCCAACGCTATATTGTAAGCCATTGTCTGTAAACGCTAAAGACTGATTGTGGCAACTAGCGCAGCTTTGGGTGCCATCTGCAGATAATATTGGGTCATAAAAGAGCCTTTTTCCTAATTCAACACCTTCAACGGTGAGTTCAATACCTAAAGGAGGTTGAGGAGGCAAAGCCTCAGGAATTTCTAAAACATAGGGTGTTTGTTCGTAATCTAAAGAATCAATTAAAGTTAAAATGGGAGGTTCAAAATAGACCTGCCTATCGCATGCAAAAGCAATAAATATTATTAAAGCAAAAGCTGCAATTTTTTTCATTACTTATTGATGATTAGTTTTCTTGTAATAACACTTCCGTTATTAATTTGGTTCAAAATATAAAAGCCATTTGGTAAATTTAACGAAGTTTCCGTTTGGTTATTCTTAATAATTTGTTCAACCAATTTGCCAGATGCAGAATAAATATTTATTGGTTGATTACTATTAGTAGAAATAAAAACAGCTCCTTCACTAGGATTCGGATATACCAAGAAACTTTCATTTGATGACCTTTTCAATTCGTTTCTACTTAATACTGTACAATGCTGTTCAACTGAGGCAACTGCCTTTTTCAGATTTAATCTTCCTCCAGTAACAGTAATATTTTTTAATCCAGGAATTGAATCAAAACCCTCAGTTAAAAGCAAATCTTTAAGTTTTCTTGCTAAACCTTCAGGATCACCATCAAATTCTTGCCACATTAAATCGCAAACATGGTTGTACATTAAAGCAATTGCACCTGCAATTTGTGGCGTAGCCATAGAAGTTCCTGTAGAGTTTGAATAAGAGTTATTTTGTCCTGTAGATAAAATGTCGGTTCCAGGTGCGCCAATATCAATAGTGGTTTTGCCATAAGCTGCTCCGCTATATTTATTATTAGAAGTTGTTGTATTGGTAACAGCAATCATAAATTCAGAGGAGCAAGCGGTTGGCATATCATTTACTGCATCAATATCGAAATTTGCATTTGCTGTAGCCGCGGCACTAATAATTCCAACTTTACCTAACGAATCGTAAAAGGCACACCAAATAGGATAGTTGTTTGGATCTGCTTGGTTTCTGCCAAAAGAAGAATTTGTTGAAACCACAAAAGCTCCTGAATCTCCATTTGTTCTGTTATATAAATCGCGCATTACGTAAGCATAATCATAGGCTTTTACAACGGTGGCCTGAGATGTAGACGAACCTGCTATGGGTAAAATTTTCACATTCCAATTCACACCAACAACACCTAAATCATTATTTCCCTTTGCTCCAACTATTCCCGAAACATGATTTCCATGATAATCTGAAGGCACATTTCCATTGTTATTATATACATTCCAACCTGAGTAATCATCTTTATAGCCATTGTTATCATCATCAATACCATTGTTAGGAATTTCATGTCTATTTGTAAAAAAATCTAAATCTTCATGCGGTTCTGCACCTCCATCAACAACTGCAACAACAATTGTATCGCCTTTGGTAGTTACACCAGATTTTGATTTGGCCCAAGCTCCTTCAGATTTCATAGCACTATGAGCCCACTGCTGAGAGAAGGACGGATCATTCGGAACACTATCTCTATATTCAATTTGTAAGTAATTTAATTGCGCCGCAATTACTTCAGGATATTCGTTAAAAAACCTTGAAACTTCTGCTTCAGAGTGGTGAGATGGATTAAATCCAACCAGTTGAATGTTTAAACTTTTTGACAAAACCTCTTTTGGCTCTATGCTTAAATCAGGATAGTTTTGGTTAATTTTTGAAATAGTATTTTCAACATTTGCTTTTGGTTGAAGCATTACAATTACTTCTCCTGAGGCAAAATCTAAATTTTGAGAAATTACAACAAAAGGAAAAATTAATAAGATTAAGAGAGATAGTTTTTTCATATTTGAGGATTACAATGAATACAAATTTACAAGTTATTAACGCAAGTGCAGGAAGTGGTAAAACTACGCTTTTGGTTAAAAAATATTTGTATCTAATATTACAAAAAAATAATCCCTTTGTTTTTAGGGGAATTTTAGCCATAACCTTTACAAACAAGGCGGCCCAAGAAATGAAGCAAAGGGTAACCGAAGCTTTAACTTTAATTGCAGAAGAAAACTACGAACAAGAGCAAGTTTTAAAAGACTTGAAAAATGAGTTAAAACTTACCCACACTGAATTTACAGAAAGAGGAAAGTTAGTTTTAGAAGCCATTTTGCATAATTACTCTGACTTAGCCATAAGCACAATAGATGCATTTGTTTACAGATTGATAAAGACCTTTTCGAAAGATTTAAACTTACCAGCCAATTTTGAAGTAAACCTAAACCAAGACGATGTTTTAAAAGAATGCATTGATATTTTGGTTGAGAAAGCTTCAACCAACGCCAAAATTGCTGAGTATTTAACAGACTACATCAAAAATAATTTAGAGGAAGAATCATCTTGGAGGATTGAAAAGCAATTGCTGAAATTTTCGCAAATACTTGTTAACTCTGAAAGCAAGCCTCAGTTAGAAAAGTTAACCAAAATAAAATTCGAACAAATTCTAGTTATTCAACAGGCTTGCAAAAAAATTGTAGAAGATTACTACAATGACCTTAATGAAAAGGCAAAACACATTTTAGAGTTTTTAAAGCAAAATAATATTCAAGTAAATGATATTAGTGGCAAATCGAACAGCTTTGCAGTAGCACTTCAAAAAATTATTAATGATCAAAATATTTTACCAAATACCATAATCAAAGCATCAACTGCAGAAAAACTTTATTCTCCATCAGCAAGCAAAGAAATAAAGGCGTTGCTAGAAGAAATAAAAAACGATATACAAGCCAAACTAATTGATCTTTTAAACTTTTTCGAAGTACGGGATGATGATTTTAATGTTGCCTCTACCCTGTGGAAAAACATCTATCAAACAGGCCTTTTAGGAGAGCTTCAACAAACATTACAAAATCAAAAAAGAGAAAAAAACTTTTTGCTTATTTCAGATTTTAACGCATTGGTTTCTGAAGCTTTAACTCAAGAAGATGCTCCTTTTATTTATTTAAGAACCGGCGAAAAGTTTAACCATATTTTTATTGATGAGTTTCAAGATACATCTACAACCCAATGGAGCAATATGCTTCCGTTGGTAGAAAATAGTTTGAGCGATGGCAACTCTGTTTTTTTAGTAGGCGACGTAAAACAATCTATTTACAGATGGCGCGGAAGCGAATCTGAACAGTTGGCTAACTTCCCCAATCCGCCAAAGTCATTGCCCAAACATTTACAAACAGAAAAGCATCTTCAATTAAAAAACTTTTTTAATGGATTAGAAATTTTAGACACCAATTATCGCTCTGTAGAAAATATTGTTTCCTTCAACAACCAAGTTTTCGAATTATTAAGCAAAAAAATTAATCCAAACTTTAATAGCTTTTTCGAGGGATACATTCAAAAGCCAAATAAAAAAGGAAAACTAGGCTACCTTGAGTTTAATATTTTACCAGAAGAAAATTATCACGAAACTCAACTAGAGGAATTGGCCAAAGTTGTAGCCCGAAAAATTGAATTAAACAACAAGCCAAAAGACATTTTAATATTAACAAGAGGCAATGACGTTGTGGCTGAAATCACAGCTTTTTTAACCGATAAAAACATTCCGGTAATTTCTTCGGAAGGATTGCTTCTAAAGAATTCACCAAAGGTTTGCTTGTTAATGGCTTTGTTAAATTACCAATATCAAAAAGGCCAAAACACGCAGGTAAATGCCACACTTTGGTATTGGGTTCAAAAAAATAATTTAGAAATAAGTTTTGATTTAACCGATTTAGAATCAAATCACCTTCAATTAATTTTTCCTAACCAAAATATTGAAAAACTAGCAACCAAAAGCGTTTTTGAATTATTAGAAACATTCGCATTTTGGCTAGGTTTTTACGAAAACGAAGACGCATTTATTTCCGCATTTTTTAATACAGCTATTGAATATTTCTCAAAACATAGCGATGGATACAATGCTTTTGCCGATTGGTGGAATGATAATAAAAACAAGTTGGCCGTGGAAACTCCGGGAGAAGCAAATGCTGTTTCGGTAATGACAATTCACAAAGCAAAAGGCTTACAATTTGATTGTGTAATTCTACCATTTTTCAACTTTAAAACCTTTGGCGGCAGATATACAAATTGGGTTGAGTTAGATGAAGAAAAGTTTGGAATATCGAACCCATACTTGCCTATTAGTTCATCAAATGCGAAGGCCTTAAATCATATTGAGGAATATGAGGCCGAAAAAGCCAAAAACTTTTTAGATGCCCTAAACTTACTTTATGTTGCCCTTACAAGACCCAAAAAAGAATTATTCATTTTCACCAAAAATTCAAAAAGAGATGGGAGTTCTGTGGCATACATAAACAACTTATTAAACTATGCAATTGAACAAATTGATGGCCCAAAAGCCATAAATCCAGAAAAATATATTTGGGGAGAAGAGTTTGAATACCAAAAAGATAAAACACCTGAATTAAACCTTAAAACATCAATAAACTATACTCCTTGGCGCGAAAAAATAAAAATTAGCACATCAAAAGCAAGATTTAAAAACAGAGCTATGGCCAAAGGAGAAAGGTTTCATGAAATAATGGCTCATATTATTAATGTAGAATCCTTAGAAAAAATTTCATCAAAGATCAATTTAACAGCAGCAGAAAAAGATAAAATACAATGGGTTGTAAATCATCCAGATTTGAAACCTTCGTTTGCTCCTGAGGTTAATGTAATTGCAGAAATTCCTATTCTAACTCCAGAAGGGAAAAAGTACATTCCAGATAGGTTTACCACCAACGGAAACGAAACATTTTTAATTGATTACAAAACAGGAGAATTTCAGAAAAAATATGAAACTCAGCTAAATCAATATGCCGAAACCTTACAAAAAATGGGGTTTAAGAATATTACAAAACAATTAGTGTTTACCGAAACTGAAGATGTTTACTTGGTAAATTAAGCTGCTTCTAATTTAACTGTTCCAAATAATTCAGCTAATTTTTTATTTCGGAAGTCAAAAATTTCTGTCAATTTCTTTTTCACAAAAAGCCAATGGGCTATTCTACCAAAAATTCCAAATGGAATAGCGTAATGAACTAAATCTAAGTTTTCTACGCCACCGTCAACTTCTCTAAATTTATGTTTGTGGTGCCACAAAGCGTAAGGGCCAAACCTTTGTTCGTCTACAAACATTTTATGTTTTTCTACATTTTTAATTTCAGTGCACCAACTCATCGGAATTCCCAACACAGGCTTAACTATGTAAGTAATAATTTGACCAGGATACATTTTCTCCAACTCATCTTCGTTAGTTACTTTAAAATACATGTAACCGGGCGTAATTTCTTTTAAGTTTTTTGGGTTAGAGAAAAACTCCCAAGCTTGCTCCATAGTTATAGGTAAAACTACTTTGCGCTCCAATGAATATACTTTCATAAAAATTCTTTTTCTTGCAAACACTTAAAAACTATAAAAGTTGATTGAAATAAAATCTTACTTAAATCTATCTAAGGACGAACTTTTTGAGATACTGAGGTTACGCACCAACATATTTGTGGTTGAGCAAAATTGTCCTTATCCAGAATTAGATGATTACGATAAAATAAGTTATCACCTTTTGGCTCAAAAAGAAAATAAAATGGTGGGGACTTTGCGAATTATTGAGTTCGAAAACGAGGTAAAAATAGGAAGAGTAGCTATTCACCAAGAATTCAGAAAATTAGGCCTTGGCAAAAAAATAATGCTTGAAGCTCATGATTTTATCAAATCTCAATTTCCGAAAAAACAAATTAGAATATCTGCCCAACAGTATTTAGAAAAATTTTATGGTGACTTAGGTTATGAATTTACAGGAAAAAAATACCTAGAGGATGATATTCCACACATGGAAATGATTAAAAAACCTTAACCTATTTCAGTTCTCGCAAGTTTTGTTGGCAAAAATTCAAGTTTTTTTCAAACTCAGCCGCATCTGAAACGAGCCAAAAGCCTGTATCATCTTTTAGCATGTCGTTTATCATTACCCTTTCGGGAAGTATTTTTGCCTCAATTTGATGAATTGTAAAAGTTTTGCCAGTTATTTTTAACTCTAAAAATTTACTTTCATCCATAATTTTAAAAAAGGATTTTCCATCAGCATATTTTTTAAATACCGGAAATTGAACATTATCCATAAACCAAAGAGATTTTAAACTGTTCTTCAAAAAAAGCAAATTATGAGCAACAACCCTAACTTTTTAAAAGGAAAAGAATTTTACAAAGCTCAAAAATTTAACGATGCCATCGCAGAGTTTTCAATTGCTATTTCTAAAGAAGAAAACCCATATATATATTATGAAAGAGCTATGGCTTATGTACACAACAACAATTTAAAATTGGCTTTGGCCGATTTAAATGTTGCTGCAGAATTACAACCAGAAAATCCTTTTCGTTTTTCGAGCAGGGCGTATATAAAAGATTTAGCAGGAGATACTTTAGGCGCTGTTGAAGATTATGAGAAATGTATTGCTTTAGATGATACAGATGCAATTGCCCACAATAATTTAGGCATCTTGGCTGATAAATTAGGGAGAAAAGAAAAGGCAAAAAAATTGGTGAAAAGAGCCGATAGACTAGCTGCTGCAAATGAATATCTAAAAAATATTGAATTCGAAAAAAGAGAAAAAAAGAAAGAAGAATTAGCGCAAACTCAAGAAATTAAAGACCAAAAAAAGCCAAATTCTACATTTCAAATAATAAAAGAAACCCTTACCAACAAAGAGCGCTTTAACGAATTTATTACTTTCGTTAAGCATGGATTTAAACAAAAATAACCCCCCAAAATTTTTAGCCCTACTCACCAACGAACTTCTAACAAAATATGGAGAAGAGCTACACAAAACCACGATAGTTTTTCCCAATAGAAGAGCAGGTTTATTTTTAGAAAAAGCTTTGCTAAAGCAAATTTCCAAACCCATTTGGCTGCCCAAAACTGTTGGCTTCGATGACTTTTTACAAAATCATTTTAACCAAGAATATTCTTCAGATTTAGATATAAGAGTTGGCCTTTTTAAGTGTTACAATAAGGTTTATAAAAATCCAAAAGATTTTCCTGAATTCTTAAAGTGGTCGAGCACAATTATTTCAGATTTTAACGACATTATCGAAAGTTTAACAAGCCCCGAAGAATTGCTTAAAAACTTAATTGCAATTAGGAAGCTAGAAAACTGGAGTCCTTATAATGAAGATAAACTTAACATACAAAAAGAGTTTTTTGGCTTTTGGGATAATTTACCTTTACTGTATAATAAGTTTTTAAACCTTTTTGAAACGGGTGAATTATTTTCTAGGTCATACGCCGAAAAGAAATACATTATTGATTTAGAAAATGGCATAATTCCACAAAACACTAAATTGATATTTGCAGGTTTTAATGCTCTTTCTAATGCGGAGCAGCAAATTTTCACCAAATTAAAAAGTTTAAACCTTGCCAATTTCTATTGGGATATTGATGAATATTATTTCAACAATTCAATTCATGAAGCCTCTGCCCCACTCAAAAAAGTTTTAAAATCGCTAAAAATTGATAGCCCAAATTTCATCTCAAATAATTTGGTTGAATCTGAAAAGCAAATTGAAATTTATGGCGCTTCAGGAAATTTTGCCCAAATAAAATTGGCAGGAAACATTTTGAGTAACATTCCTCAAAATCAATTGCATAAAACAGCAGTAGTGCTTTGCAATCCTGATTTATCATCTCAATTATTATCCGCTATTCCGCAAGAGATAGAAAGCTTGAATATTAGTTTAGGATATCCTATTAAAAGTCACCAAGCATTTCACTTTTTTGAGCAACTTATTTTGTTTTGGAGAGAAATAGAATTGAAAAAGAGTTCTAAACAGAGCCCTATTGCTTCATTTAAAAAGATTCAAATTTTCTTAGATAACGATTTCTTCAAAAAGTTTAATAATTACGAGGAGTTAAAATCAATCAATAATTTCTTCTTAAAAAACGGAATTACCTTTTTAAATAAAGCCACCCTCGAAGAACTTGAAAAACAAGTAGAAATAAAAAATAGTTTTAACCAAACCCTAATAAATTGGTTAAAGCATGTTTTAAATAAGCAGGCTTCAAACCATAATATTTCTGAGTTTTTTGAAATCTATTCAAAAGCCATACTGGCAGAAGAAGATTCGGTTGACAAACTTACTCAAGAAGTATTTTTTCTGTTAAACGATGAAATAAGTGAGTTAGATGAAAAGTTAGAACAATTAAAACTACCCAACAATCCTGATAATTATGTAGCTCTTTTCACGCATTTAATAGCGCAATTAAGCATCGATTTAATTGGTGAGCCTCTCGCAGGTCTTCAAATTATTGGGCTCTTAGAAACTAGAAATTTAGATTTTGAAAACCTGATTTTTTTATCGGTTAACGAAGGTGTTTTACCATCGGGAAAAAAACTAGAAAGTTTAATTCCTTATGATTTAAGAAAAGGCTTTGGGTTGCCAACCTACGAGCATCATGATGGAATTTTTGCTTACCACTTCTACCGAGCAATTCAGCGAGCTAAAAACATCTATTTACTATACAATGCCTTAACCGATGGCATGGGAAAAGGTGAAAAAAGTAGGTTTATTCTTCAAATGGAAAGCGAAAAGCCACTTTCTAAATTCATTACCCAAAACCAAATAAAATCAATGCCTTTTGTTCCAAAGGCTACAAAACAGGTTTTTGGAGAAGTCAACCCTATTAATCAAAAACAATTATTCAATTACTTAACCAACTCAGGGCTTTCGCCTAGTGCTTTAAACACCTATTTATTAAATCCTCTCGAATTCTATTTTAGATATGTAGAGGGTGTGAAAGAACCCGAAGAGTTGTCTGAGCAAATGGAAGCTTCTACTTTGGGAGATATTGTTCACGGTATTTTACAAATACTTTATGAAGGTTTTGATTTAAAAATTGAAAATGAACAAAACCTAAAAGTTGCACAAAAACAAGTTGAACCCGTGCTCGATAAAGAGTTTAAAAATAGGTTTGGTCATTTGCCGAAGATTTCTGGAAAAAATGTTTTGATAAAACAAGTAATAAAAAACTTTATTGAAGGAGTATTAAAGTTTGATATTGGTAATTCAAACTTTTCTTTGTTAGGGTTAGAAACTAACCTTGAACACTATTTAGAAATTGATAACCAAAAAATAAAATTACGCGGTAATGCCGATAGAATAGATTTATTTAAAAACACCTATCGCATTATTGATTATAAAACAGGCTTTGTTGATAGCAAAGAGTTAAAAATTGAAACTATTGAAGAGCTTTTTGATGATGGCACAAAACCAAAGGCTTTACAGCTACTTTATTACGGCTACTTATTTTTTAAATCAAAAAATGATTCTGAAGATTTAAGAATCTCATCAGGAATCATTTCTACCCAAAACACCTCCTCTGGTTTAATGAACCTAAAAATTAGAAATTCTGAAATTTTAACCGCTGAACATTTCACTTTATTTGAAGAAAATTTAGTGACATGTATTTCAGGGATTATTACTTCAAAAAAGTTTAAAGAAGAAGTTTATCCCAAATTCACCCCATTTTTCCAATAGTGTAGCTTCTTAAAAAGCCACTTTTAATTTTTGCTCGATTAATAATAATTTTTAATTATGTTTGGGGTTAAATTTAAATTTAGGTTATTACTATTGTAATAATTCCAATTAAAGACATTAAAACCAAATCTATGAAGAAAGCATTACTTTCAATTTCCGCTCTGTTTCTTTCTTTTATTTTAACGGCTCAAACCTATACCTTCACCACCGGAGGTGCAACAGGAAATTTAGGCCCCAGTCAAACACAACTTAATGCTGCTTATGCTGGTACTCCCTTGGCAGGAGCTGTAACTAGTAATTCTGGTATTCAAATTTGGACAGTACCATCAAGTGGCAATTATAAAATAACAGCTATTGGAGCCCAAGGTTTTGGACCATTTGGGGGAAGAGGAGCCCAAATTGAAGGCGAGTTTGCATTATCTGCAGGCCAACAATTAAAAATTTTAGTAGGTCAACAAGGCGCTTGTTGCGCTGGCGCCGGAACCAACCAATATGGTGGTGGC